>MDTF01003701.1_pt1 | contig 12897 bp, 12 predicted proteins | sample 811191 | NCBI WGS metagenome assembly MDTF01 (sample SAMN05326649, study PRJNA326480) | marine metagenome | isolation source: seawater | place: Southern Ocean | collected 2011
TAATATTGAATCATCAAAAAAATATAGAATTTTTTTTACAAACATCTGATATATTTTGTTTTCCCTCTGAGAGAGAAGGCTTTGGACTATCAGTAATCGAGGCTAGTGCTTGTGAGCTACCTGTTGTCTGTTCTGATATTTATGGTTTAAGAGACACATTAGTCCACAATAGTACTGGTTATAAATTTAGAGTAGGTAAAAATTTTGAAATGTACAATTATTTAATTGAATTAATACAAAACAAAAAAAAAAGAATAAAACTTGGTTCTCAAGGTCGAATGTTTGTTAAAAATTATTATGAAAAAAAAGAAATTGTTTTAGCTTACTCAATTTTTTTTAAAAAACTGATATTTAAAGGTAAAATAAATTAATGATTTATAGATTATTTGATATACTTCTATTAATAATTTTAGTTCCTGTCATTGCACCCATATTTATTATTATTTTTATTTTTTTATATTTTAAAATTGGAAACCCCGTTTTTTTTATTCAAAAAAGATCTGGATATAAAGGTATTGAGTTTAGATTATATAAATTTAGAACAATGTCTATTTTGAAGACAGAAAAAAACATAGAAGAATTAGATGAAAAATCCTATGCAGCAAATGAAAAAAAAAGAGTTCTTTCTGCTACAAAATTTTTAAGAAAGACAAGATTAGATGAAATACCTCAACTACTTAACGTATTAAAAAATGATGTTAGTTTTGTAGGTCCTAGACCTTTGCTGATGGAATATAACCCGCTGTATAATGAGGAGCAAAAAAAGAGATTAAATATAAAACCAGGTATAACAGGATGGTCACAAATTAATGGTGGGAGCATGATTACCTGGAAAAAAAAGTTTCAACTTGATGTATGGTACGTGCAAAATAGATCTTTATACATCAATTTTAAAATTATATTGCTTACTGTAGTGTATTTTATAAAGAAATTATTTGATAAAAATAATGATGAAATATACCTACATGAAAAGTTTAATGGAAATAATTAATTATGAAAAATAAATATTCATGGCCTATAGTATCTAATAAGGAAATTAGTATTGTTAATAGAGTTCTTAAATCAAATAAGCTTAATTATTGGTCAGGACATAAATGTCAAGAATTTGAAAATAAATTTTCTAAATACTTTGGCTTAAAACATGCTGTATCTTTAGCAAATGGATCTGTTGCATTAGATATTGCCATAAAATGCTTGGGACTTAAAAAAAATTCAGAAATAATTGTTACACCTAGATCGTATATTTCATCAGTAACTTCCGTTTTAAATCAAAAATTAAAACCTGTATTTGCAGATATAGATTTAAATTCTCAAAATATTGAATTTGAACATATAGAAAAAAAAATTAACAAAAATACCAAAGCAATATTATTAGTTCATTTAGGAGGAATGCCTTCTAATATTAATAAAATTGTAAGTTTGGCAAAAAAATATAAATTAAAAATTATAGAGGATTGCTCTCAAGCCCATGGAGCTAAAATTAACAATAAATATTTAGGTTCTTTTGGTGATTTAGCAGTCTGGAGTTTGTGTAACGATAAAATTTTAAATACACTGGGTGAGGGTGGTATAATTGCCACAAACAATTTTAATTATTTTAAAAAACTTTGGGCATATAAAGATTGTGGAAAAAATTATACAAAATTATTAAATAGAAAAAAACAATTTAAATTTAGATGGGTTCATGATTATGAGGGAACGAATTTAAGAATGACAGAGGTTCAAGCTGCAGTAGGAATCTATCAACTTACAAAACTGAAGGAATGGGTTAAAAAAAGAAATTTAAATGCTAATAGGATTAATAACGTTTGTAAAAAATTTAAATCTATAACTATTCAAAATGTTCCAAAAGGTTTTTACCATTCTTACTACAGGAATTATATTTTTCTTAATTTTAAATTTATTGATAAAAAATGGACAAGGGAAATGATACTTGAGCAGCTAAATAAAATTGGGATAGAATGTGATGTAGGCTCGTGTCCTGAAATTTATAGAGAGAAATATCTGAAAACCAAAAAACTTAATTTTCCAAAAAAACTAAAAAATGCTCATTTTTTAGGAAGAAATTCTATTTCTTTTAAGGTTCATCCAGATATATATAAAAATAACTTTCATATTAAATTAAAAAAACTAAATAATTTTTTTACAAATATAACAATTAATTAATGAAACAATTACTAGAAGAAATCTATTACCTAAACAGACCTGTTAAAAAATTAATTATACTATTTTTAGATAGTATATTGTTTGTAATTGCATCATATCTAGCTGCCGCAATTCAGCTTGAGTATCTTCCACCAATTGGAAGAAGTCTGATGCTCTATAATCTAATTTCTATTTTTATTTATTTTTTTGTTTTTTATAAAAACTCCAATATTTTAAACAGATACTTTGATTTAAAATCATTTAATCCAATATTCATGTCTTTAATATTTCTTGGTTTTTTACTTTTTATAATTGGACAAATTGGAAATATTAGATATTTTCAATTAAATTTTATTACATTTCAATTATTAATTTTTCTATTTTTATTGGCTTTATCAAGAATCACAATAAGTAATTTTTTTTCAATTTTAAAGAGAGTGAATATTAAAGCAGAAGCTTGTGCAATTTTTGGAACTGGAGATAGTGCTTACGAACTTATTAATAATTCAGATTTTAATAAAAAATATAATGTCACACACTTTGTTGATGAAGATAAAAATAAAGTTGGACAATATTTAAGAAATAAAAGAATTATATCCATAAAAAACTTAAAAAATTATAGTTTTAAAAAATGTTTTTTTTGTGCTCCATCACTTTCAAGCTTTAAGCAAAAAGAAATTTTAACAATTTTTGAAAAACAAAAAGTATCTTTAGACTTTTCTTACAATGTTAATCCTTTTGTACAAAGTGGCACTAAGGATATATATAATTTAGAATTCAAAAAAAATTCAAATGTTCAAAAACATTCTCAAAAATACAAATTAAACTACAAAAATAAGGTTGTATTTATTACAGGAGGAGCGGGAAGTATTGGAAGTGAAATATGCTCACAACTTCACAGCTTAAATCCAAAAAAAATAATAGTCATTGATAATAGTGAATTTAATTTAGCAAATCTAAAAAGATCTTTAATGTTATTAAAAAATAATAAGATTATTAAACCTTACCTTGTTGATGTGTGCAGCTACAACAGCATTAAGGAGTTATTCTATAAATTTAAACCTGACTTTGTATTCCATGCTGCTGCTTACAAGCATGTAGATATAGTTGAAGAAAATTCTAATTTTTCTATTAGAAATAACGTTTTGGGTATTAATAATGTGTTAAAATTAACTAGAGAAATTAAGGCAAGTAATTTTATATTTGTATCAACAGACAAAGCGGTAAGACCAAAAAATATCATGGGTCAAACTAAAAAAGTAGGTGAAATCATTACTACTTTTTATTCAAAATTTAAGAAAAAAAATCTCAATTATAACTCTGTAAGATTTGGTAACGTAATTGGTAGCTCAGGAAGTTTCATGCAAATATTTAAAAAGCAGTTAGTTGACGGTGGTCCGATTACAATAACAAGTAAAAAAGCAACTAGGTTTTTTATGACTATAAATGATGCAGTAAGTCTAGTAATACAAGCCCCTTTTTTAGGTGAATCAGGCAATACATTTGTTTTAAAAATGGGTGACCCTATAAACATTTATCAAATGGTTCTTGATCTTATAAAAAAAAATAACCTTAAAGTTAAAAATAAAAATAAGTCAGGGGATATAGGGATAAAAATTATTGGAATGAGAAAGGGTGAAAAAGTACATGAAGAGTTATTTGAGACTAATAAAAATGTCACAAAAACTGAAAATCCAGTAGTGTTAGTTGAAAAAAATAATGCCTCATTAAAGATAAAAAGTTTAAATTTTTTTATTAACAAGATTGAAAACACAGGAAGTTTAAAAGAATTTTTAAAAGATTTTTTGAAAAAAAATAAATAAGTGAAAACTTTAACTTTCAATAATTATAATCTTTTAGCTTTATTTAGTATATTAACTCCTTTTACCATTATTGTAGGAACTGCTATAGCAAATTTTTTCTTGTTATTGTCAATAATAACCTTTTTATTAATTGATAATAAAAACTATATATTTTTTTATAAGTTAGATAATTTTAGCAAAATATTAGCTTCATTCTTTATATATATATTAATTACATCTTTTTTTGCGGAAAATGAATTTTATTCATTCAAAAAAGCTTTTTTATATTTAAAATTTTTCTTTTTTTTTATTGCTTTAAAAATTTGCATAGAAAAACAATTAAATTTTTTTGATATTGTCTATAAATTTTTTTTTCCAATTTTTTTAATAGTTTTATTAGATCAATTTATACAGTTAATATTTCATTATAATTTAATTGGTATTCAAGTATCATCGAGTAGATTTTCAGGTTTTTTTGGTGATGAATGGATATTAGGTGCATTTATTTTTCACCTTGTTCCATTAGTCTTGTTGAGTGTTTTATTTCGTAAAAATAAGTCTAATAAAATTAGAAATATCTATTTGCTATTAATAATTTTAATTAGTATTTATGGAATTTATATTTCTGGTGAACGTACTATTTTTTTTATCTCTATAGTTTATTTATTTTTAATAACTCTATTAATTTTTATAGAAAATAAATTTTATTTCTTGTTCTTTATAATATTTACTTTAACTTTTGTTGCAATAAATCCATCAAAAAGAATTTTCAAAAGTTTTAATTTTACAAATGTAAAAAATCCGGATCAAGTTTATTCAGAATTAAAAGTATATAAGGATCTATACACTACAGCGTATAAAATGTTTTTAGATAAAAAATTATTTGGTCATGGTGTTCAATCATTCAGAAATAAGTGTATAGATAAAAAATTTAATGAAAATAGATATGGTTGCTCAACCCATCCTCATAATTATTATTTTCAAATACTGGGTGAAAACGGTATAATTGGTCTTTTAATTTTCTTATCAATAATTTTGTTCCTAACAAAAGATTTTCTTTTTATTTTTATTAGATGGGTAAAAAATAAAAAAGACACTAAAAGTTTAGGACTAATGATTATTTTACTGAATATTATTGTTTCATTCACACCAATTCTACCAACAGGAAACATGTACTCATCAATTTCAGGGATATTTATTTTTTTTAAGTTGGCAATTTATTTTGGTCTTAAGGCAAGAAAATTTAACTAATAATAATATTTTAAAAACCATTCAAAATATTTTTTTAGACCTTCTTCTAATTTCGTAGCTTTAAATTTGACAATTTTGCTTTTAATGAGTTTATTTGATGCATGTGTTTTCTTCACATCTCCTTTTTGAAGATTTAAATATTTGATTTTTACATCTTTTTTTAAAACTTTAGATATCAATTTTATATAATCCATAATTTTGATTGGTTTGCTATTAGCAATATTGAGGCATTGGTATGGGACATCTCCCTTAGGAGTACTTTTTTTTAATTCTACAAGAATTTTTATAACATCATCAATATATGTAAAGTCCCTCATATGTTTGCCATGGTTATAGACATTAATACTTTTGCCTTTAATGATGTTGTTACAAAAATTATATAAAGACATATCCGGTCTACCGTAAGGTCCATACACTGTAAAAAATCGAAGTGCTGTAGTTGGCAATTTGTATATTGCTGAATATGAGTATGCCATTACTTCGTTAGTTTTTTTTGTAGCTGCGTAAAAAGAAATTGGTCTATCCGTGTTGGAAGTTTCCTTGGATGGGAGATCAGTATTATTACCATAAACTGAACTTGATGAAGCAAAAAAAAGATGATTTATTTTAAATTGTCTGGAGAGATCCAGGATATTATAAAAGCCCTTTATGTTTGATTGATAATATTGATCAGGGTTTTTTATTGAAAATCTTACACCAGCTTGAGCAGCTAAATGAAAAACAATTGAAAATTTATTACTTGAAAATATATTTTCCATCTTTTGAGTTTTACTTATGTCTGTATTTATAAATTGAAACTTTTTATTTTTATTTTTTGCAAAATCCTTAATTAACTTTAATCTATCTTTTTTTAATTTTGTGTCGTAGTAATCATTTAAATTATCAATACCAATTATCTGGTGGTTTAATTCTAGGAGTTTTAAACAAAGATGAAATCCAATAAATCCAGCTGTACCCGTTATTAATATTTTCATATTTAGTCTCTAGTAAAAGTTTTGAAGTCAGGAAGGTTTAGATATATCTCTTCAAGTTTTTCTATGTCCAGGCCCTCTATTGTTTTTAAATTTATAAAAATTTTTTTATATCCAAAAATTCTATCAACTATGTAAGGTTTATTGATAAATGAATTAAATTTAATTATTAATTTTTTTATAAATGATATGTTTTTTCTAACCTCGTATTCATTTTTAATTTCCTCCTCTTTAAATCTTTGTAAAATAATAGAATTTGAATATTTATTTTTATAATCAAAAGAAAATAATCTCAGTATTTTCGAAAGATTCTTTATAAAATTACCAGAATGTATTCCTGCAGACTTATTCAATGTATTTTCAGTGAATTTATGTTTTAAAAGTTTAATTTGGCTTTCATCTAATTTAAAGATTTCTTTCGCCCACTCCATTTTATTTAATTCTTCAAACTTAATTATACTAAATTTATTAAACTTTTTAGAGTAAAAACTTATTAGCTGATTATAATCAAAGCTATTTATTAAAAAAGCAGCATTTGGTAACCTTTCAGTATATTGGTCTTTATTTACAAAGAAACTTTCAGGATCCTGAAAGGGTTTTTCATGAATACATGCCTGCACATAAATTGAATTCAAAAAATCTGTTGGTTTTCTAATAACCAAAATAACATGCGCATTATCTCCAAATGCCTTTAAATTTTTTTCTGCAAACTCTTCATAAAACTGTGGTTCTCTATAACTTGATAGACCTTCATTACTAATTATAATTTTATTATTAAAAATAATTTCTTTGGTATCTTTTCCAAACAACATATTATGACAATGTTTTGTTACCTTAACTTTATTTTCAATCTCTAAATCGCTATAAGGAATATTTTCATTTCCAGCATATTCAAAGTTTAAAAATTTTGCTATGTACGGAAAAATATCTCTTTGTAATTTGGAGCTCGCAGCCTTTCCTAGGCCAATATGTAAGAAAAGTTTAGTCATTAATCCAATATATAAATTATTGTAATAATAATTCAATTATATAATAAATATTATGATGAGTAAAATTAAATCCAAAATATCTACTATTAGTTGATATGAAATTAAAAGAGATATTCAGCTCAGGAGCTATTAAATAATTTTTTTAATTTTTATAAAAAATTGAGCACTCCTTATTAATCTTTGAATTAAATTTTTGTGCATGATTGTAAAATTTTATAAATTTTAAACTATTCTCTCTTGAAAAATTAATAATATCTTTAAAATCAGAAGTTTTTTTTATGACTCTATTTTTTTTTGAAATTTTATGCATCATATCAATATTAGCTTCATCTATATCCAAATATATTGGCCACAATCCGTTGAGAACACATTCCAAGACTATAGAAGAGCCTCTATATAATATGAAGGAGCTTTTTTTAATATCATTCTGAAGTGTATCTTTTGATATATAAAAATTTTTAGGTAAATTTTTAATTTCTTTTTTTGTAAAATGGTCATTAATTTCATTAGAGGGATGTTTTCTAAAAAAAAATTTAATGTTTGGGTTTTCTAATGATATTTTTTTAGAAAAATTAAACATCGTTGATACTTCCATTCTCATTAGCTCTGGTGCTATCAAGCATACATTTTTTTGGAACTTATATTTTTTATGCAAAAGTGTATTTTTATTATTAAATCCTATTATCTCTATATGGGCAAATTTTTTAAGTGGAGAATTAATTAATTTATTATAGTTAACTTCCCCCCTTGTTAAAATTTTATGAGGTAAGTGATCTTTATTTTTATAAAAATCAAATATATTATGGTTTTTAAGAATTGTTGAAAATTGATATCCATAAATTTTAATTTTTGGAAATTTTTTTTTAATATGTGAACATAGAACCTTTTCCCAAGCATGACCTTCAAATGTATAAATAAAGATATTTGGGTTTGTTTTTTTTAAAATTTCTTCTATTTGGTAAGCTAATCTTAAATTTGAAATACAAGAACCAACGATCTTGTATCTTGAACCCTCTCTAAGAAATTTTTTTTTAAACGAATCTTTAGTTTTAAAATATAATTTCTTACATAAAATGAATATATACAGTGATTCCAGTATGATCTTAACCTCACTTAATAAATCATTTTTTTTATTTAATATTAATATTTTTTCTTTTTCATTAAATCTTTTTAATAATAAATTAGATTGATGTGGTAAATAATTTCTATACACAAATAAAAAATCATTTTTAAAGAATTTTGCCATCTCTCCATAATAAAAATCTTTATAAATAGAGTATTTTTTTTGATCTCTATTGATATTTGAGAGTATTACAATTTTAGGAAATTTTTTTTTGTTAATAGTGTTTTTTTTTTCACTTATTTCATTAAATATATTTTTAAAGTATTTACTTATTTTTTTAAATAATGACTCGTTTAATTTAAATGTATTATCATTTTTTCTATCTATTAATTTATTATAAATTGATACTTCAGTTGGATGGTATTTTAGTATACTAAAAAAATTGATATATTTTAAAAACCAAAACTCATCTTTACTTAAAAAATAATTACCTGTCGTACAAATTTTTTTATATATTTTAGAGTTCATCAAACTTCATTTTTTTTTTTGGAATTCAATTTGTAATTAGTATTTTATTATAGTAAAATGGCTTAATAAAGACTTTATACTATTCAAATAGATTTATGAAATTCTTTACTTAATTGATATGTTATCGTACCACTCGGATTAACAATTTTATGAAAATATTAGGGCTTATACCAACCAGATTAGGATCTACCAGATTACCAAGTAAACCTCTGCTTGAGATCAACAATATTCCATTAATTATTCACACATATAAAAGAGCCAAGATGTCAAAGTTACTCGACGATGTTATAATTTGCTGTGACGATATTAAGATTTTAAACGTTGCTAAAAAATTTAATGCTAAAGCTATATTAACTTCTAAAAAACATAAAAATGGTACTGAAAGAATAGCTGAGGGTTTTTCGAGACAAAAAAAGAAATATGATTTTATAGTAGATATACAAGGAGATGAGCCTTTATTAAATCCTAAGCATATCGATCAAGTAGTAAAATTTCATAGAAAAAATTCAAAGACAGATATAATTTTGCCCAGCCTAAAATTGAAAAATGCAGATAATTCAAATATTGTAAAAGTAATTACTGATATTGCAGACAATATTATTTTTTTATCCAGATTAAAATTACCACTAGAGTTTAAAAATGAGTATAAAAATCATAAAAAACATCTATCGATCATTTCTTTTACACCTTCTGCTTTAATAAAATTTGCTAAATCAAAAAAAACACCTCTTGAAAGATCTGAAGATGTTGAGCTGTTAAGGGCATTAGAAATTGGACTAAAAATGAAAACACTTTTATTAAAAGGAGATAGTTTTTCTGTTGATGTACCTCCAGATTATGAAAGAGCTATTCAAGAATTTAAAAAAGATAAATTATTTCAAAATTATAAATAGTATAAAAATGAAAAAAATAATTATATTCGATTTAGATGGTGTATTGATAGATTCCCTATCTAACATGGACTATGCTTGGAGGAAATCTTGTGAAGATAATAATATTAAAAAATCTTTTAAATTTTATAAGAAATACATTGGATTACCTTTTTATGAAATTTTAAAAAAATTAAAGATTGATAAGAAATATTATTTTAATTTAGAGCGTAGATATAATTTTCATTCTTTAAAAAAAATTAAACTAGTTAAATTATCAAAATATAATGCAACCATATTAAAGAAATTAAAAAAAAAATATATTTTAGCATTATTTACTTCTAAGAATAAAAAGCGAGCAGAAGAAGTTTTGGGATCATATAAGAAATTATTTAAATATAAAATTTATCCATCAAATAAATTTTTAGGAAAGCCTTACCCTTATGGACTGAATAGAATTATTAAATTTTCAAAGTTAAAAAAAAAAGATGCAGTTTATTTAGGTGATACAATTTATGATTATCAATGCTCAAAAGATGCAAAAATTGATTATATACACGCGAATTGGGGCTATCAAAATATTAAAAATAAAAAATTAACCAGAATCAATAAGTTAAATGAAATTAATAATTATTTAGAAAATAAATAAATTGTGATAAAATTCATACAATATTAGGACTATTTGAACCAAATCAAATAAAATGTATATATTAAACAATGAACTTTTTCTTTGGAATTAAAAATACAGATTTATCTTGTCAGGTTACAATCCCAAAATTTCAAAATACTGGTTTGCATAATACACATTATAATGTCTATGAAGCAAAACCTGCAAATGGAAAATGGTTAATTAAAAAACTACTATGTAGAGAAAATAATAATTTTTTTTTTATAGATAATGACGATATTAGTACTGATAATTTTTTTTTCTTATCATCCGAAAATGAAATTATCAAAAAATATGATAATGATTTTTCAAAATTATTAAACTTGAATACTTTTACGGATACGGCCCCAGCTGCCTTTAGGGCCAATTTAAGAATTTATTTAACTGAAGGTGGGTTTTCATCTTATCAATCAGAGTACCCTTATGAAATGACAAATAAAAGTGGAAGTATATTAAGCCCTGTAGGCACTTTACTTGATCCTAATGCAGAAAAAAATATGATTTTTTTTAAAAACATATTTTATTTACCAGTTCAAGAAAATCGCTTTATATACTTTGTTGATATAGTCGCAAAAAAAGTTTTAGAAAAAATTGAAATTAAAAATAATTTTTTAAATGAAATAAAAGTCAATAATAGTTTGATAAAAAGTAATATATTTGTTTTCTCACAAAAATGTTTGGGGATACCACTTTATGTTACAATAAAAAATAAACACATTTCATTTGAACATACTCATCCTCCACACCATTATATTATGTCAGATGATAAATTTAAAACAATTGCAAATTTAAAATATGAAATTAATAACATTATTACTTAGAAAAATATCTAGAAATAGATTTTCTATTTATATTAGAAATTTAATTGGTTTTAGACCACAAATATATTCATTAAATTTGAATAAAAAAAATATTTCCACATCAGATGCTTTTTTTTGGAGAACGGATAACAGTTATCACACAGTTTTTAAATTCTCCGATATTCTTAATTTATTTTTTAAAGATACTTCATCAGAAGTTGAAATATTATTCTATGATAAAAACAATAACCTAATCAAAAGAAAAAAAATTTCAAATATTGAATTGTCAAATAAGCTAGTAATAGATAGTAATTTTCTTGATGGCCTGAAAGATTATGGTGTTTTTTACATATTTCACCAATCTAAAAAAAATATTAAATCAATAATTCGTAATAGCTGTTATACGGGATACTCTTTTAATGAAAATTTACCCTCCTTTGTTCATGGAAATATAATAAGTAGTATTAAAAGTTTTGATGGTGAAAAAGTAGAGTTTGGGGTGGTGGGTGTATCTAGTTTTAAAAAAAAAATATATAAAGTTCAAAATTTTTATGATTTTGATCAAACTGAAATAGCAATTATGAATCCTACCAAAAAGAATCTAGAGATTGAAATTAATTCAAATAAATTTATTTTAGAAAGTTGTTGTTCAAAAATTATCAACATCAATAAAAATGATTTAATTGAAATTGTTTCTAATTGTTATTTATTAAGACCAATTATTTTTAATTATCACAAACAATTTATTGATGTTTATCATGGTTAGTAATAAAAAAAAATATATTGTAATTACAGGAGGAGCTGGTTTTGTTGGTTCAAATTTAATTGAGTCCTTATTAAAAAAAACAAAAAAACATCTTATAAGTATCGATAACTATTCAAGTGGATATAAAAAAAATCATATAAAAGATTCAAGAATAAAATACATTAATGGTAATACTCAAAATATACATTTCTTACTTAAAAATTATAAAGCAAATATAGAAACAATTTTTCATTTTGGAGAATTTTCAAGAATATATCAAAGTTTTAAAAAATTTTCTGAATGTTTAAAATCTAATTCAATCGGTACAAATGAAGTTTTTAAATTTTGCTTAGAAAATAATATAAAATTAATTTATTCAGCGACTTCTGCTACACTTGGAAATCATGGAAAGGATAAAAATTTATCTCCATACTCTTTCACTAAAGCTAAAAATTTAGAACTTTTAGAAAATTTAAAAAGATGGTTTAATTTTAAATATGAGGTTATTTTTTTCTACAATGTGTATGGACCCCGACAAATTTCTGAAGGATATATGTCAACTGTAATAGGAGTTTTTGAAAATCATTATCTTAAAAATAAACCTTTACCGATAGTAAAACCTGGGACTCAATCTAGAAGATTTACTCATATTAAAGATACAATAAATATTTGTTTAAAAGCGTGGAAAGCTAACAAATGTAGATTTTACAGTATTTCAAATAAGAAATCTTACACTATTAAACAAGCAGCATTGTTGTTTAAATCTAAAATTAAATATATGCCGGAGAGAAAAGGTGAGAGATTCGCCTCTGCACTTACAAGTATGAGCTTTTCAAATAAGGTATACAAAAATTTTGGTAAAATTAATCTTAAAGAATATGTAGATAATTTTATTAAAAGTGCTCAATTTAAAGCTAAATAAACTGATAAAAGATTGTTTACAATATTATTTAATTAGGTATAAGTCAGTCGCCGGTGATTATTGCGAAGGGGTTATACCCGATCCCATTCCGAACTCGGAAGTCAAGCCCTTCAGCGCCAATGGTACTTTGTCTTAAGACACGGAA
>MDTF01012023.1_pt1 | contig 12890 bp, 8 predicted proteins | sample 811191 | NCBI WGS metagenome assembly MDTF01 (sample SAMN05326649, study PRJNA326480) | marine metagenome | isolation source: seawater | place: Southern Ocean | collected 2011
GCAAATTAACAAAAGAATTACCAATTCAATAATTAAAGCTTCAGATGAAGTTATTAACGGAAAGTTAGATGAAAATTTTCCATTAAAAGTTTGGCAAACTGGGTCAGGAACTCAAACCAATATGAATGTGAATGAAGTAATTGCAAATAGAGCGATTGAAATTATGGGTGGAAAAATAGGATCAAAAAAGCCTGTTCATCCAAATGATCATGTAAATAAATCTCAATCCACTAATGATGTTTTCCCTACAGCTATGCACATATCTGTGGCTCAACAAACTATTAATAAATTAATACCTAACTTAAAATTTTTAGAAAAAGAATTGGCCAAAAAATCTAAAGAATTCAAAAATATTATTAAAATTGGCAGAACCCACTTACAAGATGCAACACCATTGTCTCTTGGTCAAGAATTCTCAGGATACCAAGTGCAATTAAAAAAATGTATTCAAAGAATAGAAGTTGCTCTTAAAGAAATATATTTTCTTGCGCAAGGTGGTACTGCTGTTGGAACTGGAATTAATTCTAAAAAAGGATTTGATAAAAAAATTGTAAAAGAAATTTCAAAATATACAAAAATACCTTTTAAACCAGCTGACAATAAATTTGCAGAATTAGCTGCTCACGACTCCATCGTAAATTTTTCAGGAACATTAAATACATGTGCTGTTGCATTAATGAAAATATCAAATGACATAAGATTTTTAGGTTCAGGGCCACGAGCAGGATATGGTGAATTAATACTACCGGAAAATGAACCGGGCTCGTCAATTATGCCTGGAAAAGTTAATCCCACTCAATGCGAAGCAGTCACAATGGTTTCTGCTAAAGTAATTGGCAATCATGCAGGTATCACTATAGCAGGCTCCCATGGTCACTTTGAATTAAATGTATTTAAACCAATGATTGCCCATAACATACTCGAGTCAATAGATCTTATTGCCGATAGTACTAAAAACTTTGCTATTTATTGTGTCAAAGGAATTAGGGCTAACAAAAAAAGAATTAAAGAACATTTAGAAAATTCTTTAATGCTAGTTACGGCTCTAGTTCCACACATTGGATATGATAATGCTGCAAGAATTGCAAAAACAGCTTTAAAAAATAACACGACACTAAAACAGGAAACTCTTAAAACAGGCCTTATCAAAGAAAAGGATTATGAGCGAATAGTGGATCCTAAAAAAATGATCTATCCCTCATAAATATTAAATAATTCATTTAACAATCGTCTGCTTTTAATTAGATTATTAAACTCATTATCAGTAAAAGCGTCAATTATATTTAAAAATTGATCACTAGCTTCATTACCATCTAATTTAATTTTATTAAATTTAAATTGATTGCTTAAAAAATTATAATCTAAATTAATTAAAATGTTTTTAATCTCTTTTCTTGATTTTTTTTTGGTATTAAGAAAAGAAAATAAACGATCTGAATTTTCTATATTTATTGCAACATCTGTATTTAAAATTAGGTTATTATTTTCTATAAATAAATTACTATTATTTAACACAAATAAACCTATCTCATTATTAACAAATTTTGAATTATCTAAATTTATTCTACCATTAATAATATTAAAATTAATTTTTACATTTTGAAAAAGTTCATTTTTTTTATCAGAATTAGCAACTATAGAGGTATTTAAACTTATGTTGTCATTAAATAGTAATCCTGATTTGATTAATTCCATTAAAGTAGGGTTGAGTATGAATAGTTGAGATATTTTAGGATCATGCAAATTAATATTTAAAATTAGATCAAACGGATTAATTGATAACTCTCCACTATATTCAATTTCTGATCTATTTATTCTAGAATAACTAGATACAAAAGTGATTAATTTTTCTTTCACTTTATATTTTGTATTTATTCTGGAGTTTAATAATGAAATATTATTTATTCCAATAAAAGGGCTATTTATTTTTTTAAAAGATTCATTTAAAATTCTTAACTTAAGAGACTCGGCCTCAAAATTTATTTCTTTATTTTTAATAGAATTATTTTCATTCTTTAACTCAAAAGTGAAAGGCATTGCAAAGGCATTTCCTTTTAAATTAAATAGGTTCAATAACTTTTTGGTATCAAAAAATAAGATTGCTTTATTTATTTTAATAATCGTAATTATTTCACCTGAATTATCCTTAAAAAAAATATTACTTTTATTGATTGTAATTTTTTTTTGGGAAAATTTATTATTACTATAATTATTCAGTATTTTTATGTCACTTCTTAATAGAGAAAAATTAGCATTATTAATAATCACTTTTGTAAGATTCATTTTATTTTTATCAAAGAATCTTTTTTGACTTATAAAAACCTTTAAGGTTTTAATATCAGCTATAGATTTTAGATTTTTGTCTTTATCTAATGAAATTTTAGAGTTTTTAATTAAAAAATGGGGGGCTGGGAGAATGCGATACGAAATATCAGCAGAAGTGCTTAGTTTTATTTTAAATTCATTAATAAATCTGCTTTCAATATTATTTTGTACCCAGCTTTTGTCGTATAAAAGGGGTATCGACAAGTAAAATAAATAAAAAAATATTATACCAATAAAAGTAATTAAATATTTATTAAAGGTACTAATAATAAATTTATTATTTGTTTTATTCCTAACTTTGAATATTATATTTTTAACTAAGTTATTAAAATTTTTAACAATTTGATTCATAAATATGGTTGAAATTTAGTCAGCTTATAATAAAATTTTTAAAATGATAAACTCCGAATATTTAAATAACCTTAACAGCGCACAAAAGGAAGCTGTTTTACACCTTGATGGTCCATTACTTATAGTAGCTGGGGCCGGATCTGGAAAAACTAAAGTTTTAACCTCTCGAATCGCTCATATCATAAAAGAAAAGAAAGCCTTTCCCAACCAAATACTATCAGTAACATTTACAAATAAAGCTGCAAAAGAAATGCAAAATAGGGTAAGTGCTATACTTAATTCTGAAGCTACAGGTCTGTCCTGGCTTGGAACATTTCACTCCATTTGTGCAAAACTATTGAGAAAGCACGCATCAGCTGCAGGATTAACTTCTAATTTTACAATTATCGATACAGACGATCAAACAAGACTAATCAAAAATATATGTAAAGCTGAAAATATTGATATTAAACAATTAGCACCAAGATATATTCTTTCAATTATCGATAGATGGAAGAATAAAGGTTTTTATCCTAGTGAAGTCAGTATTAATAAAAATGATATATATGAAAAAACTGTACTCCCTCTATATAAAATTTATCAACAAAAATTGTTAGACTTGAATGCATGTGACTTTGGCGATCTAATCTTACATGTTGTAAAAATCTTAGAAAGAAATTTAGATATTCGAGAGATTTATTCAAATAATTTCAAATATATACTTGTCGATGAGTACCAAGATACAAATTATATTCAAAGTAGATGGCTTCATTTACTGTCTCAAAAACATAAAAATCTTTGCTGCGTTGGTGATGATGACCAGTCCATTTATAGTTGGAGAGGTGCAGAAATTAAAAATTTTTTAGAATTTGACCAAGTTTATAAAGGCTCAAAAGTAATAAGATTAGAAGAAAACTATAGATCATCTCAAAATATTTTGTCAGTTGCATCAAACCTTATAGCTAACAATCAAAATAGAGTTGGGAAAACTTTAAAAACCACAATGGAAGAGGGTGATCTCGTTAAACTCAATTGTTTTAAAAATGGAAAAGATGAAGCTATAGGAATTTCTGATGAGATAGAAAGAAAACTAAAAAAAAATTATTCATTTAATAATATTGCAATTTTAGTTAGAGCTATATTTCAAACTAGAGAGTTTGAAGAACGATTTTTAAAAATTGGACTTCCTTATAGAATTTTAGGTGGGACAAAATTTTATGAAAGAGCAGAAATTAAAGACTGTGTTGCTTACTTAAGATTAATTCATCAACCAAAAGATGATTTGGCCTTTGGCAGAATAGTAAATAACCCTAAAAGATCTATTGGAGAAAGTACTATAAAATTGATACATGAGTTTTCAAACAATAACTCTGTAAGTTTAGAAATTGCTTCAAAACAATTAATTGAACAAAAGCTAATCAAGCCAAAAACAAAAATGGGCTTGAGCTCTTTTTTGTTTTTAATAGATAAATGGAGAAATGATATTAATATAAAAAAGGTTGGCCATATTAAGCTATTACAATTAGTTTTAGATGAGTCTGGTTATTCGGCCATGCTTAAAAATAAAAAAGACCTAGAAAATGAAAACAGACTAGAAAACATTAAAGAACTTTTAAGTGCCCTGAAAGAATTCGATAGTTTGGAGGGTTTTTTAGAGCATGTTGCATTAGCCACTTCGATAGATCAAGATTGGGATGGAGAAAAGGTTAACATGATGACAATGCATGGATCAAAAGGTCTTGAGTTTGACGTAGTTTTTTTACCTGGGTGGGAAGAAGGTCTTTTTCCGCATCAGAAATCAATTGAAGAAAAAGGTCAAAACGGACTAGAAGAAGAAAGAAGGTTAGCTTATGTCGGTATAACTAGAGCTAAGAAAAAAGCATTAATATCATTTGCTATGAATAGATTTTACCAGGGTAATTGGATCGATAGCATGGCTTCTAGATTTATTGATGAGCTACCAGAAAAGTTTTTAGAAAAAAATTCATTTTTTGATGAATCTAAAGATGATGATAAAGATTTTGAATTTAATCAAGACTTTGAGCTCAATGAAGGGACAAGCAGTCCAGGATGGATGAGATATCAAAAAAGAATTAAATGATTAAAAATAAAATAAATATTTTAAGAGAAAAGTTTCAAAAATTTAAAATTGATGGATATATTGTACCTAAAAATGATGAGTATTTTTCTGAGTATGCAAAAAATGACCGTATAAAGAAAATTACTAACTTTTCAGGCTCTGCTGGAGTTGCTGTTATTCTAAAAAATAAAAATTATTTATTTGTGGATGGCAGATATACTATTCAAGCTCAACGACAGTGTGCTAAAAATTATAATATAATTGAAATACATAAGAAACTACCACATACAATTATAAAAAATTATAATTTAGGCTATGACCCAAAATTATTTACATCAAAAAATCTCAAAAATTACTTTTCAAATAATAATCTTATTGCAATTAATGAAAATTTAATTGATCAAATGTTCCGATTTAAAGAAAAAAAAACAAAATCTTTTTTTTCTTTAGACAAAAAAGTAGTAGGTGAAACTCATCAATCAAAGATTGCTAAAGTTGTTAATTTTTTAAAATTAAATAAAGCTGATTATTTATTTGTTACTGCTCCTGAAAATGTTGCATGGCTTTTAAATATAAGAGGATTTGACAATCCAAATAGCCCAATACCCAATGCAAGGTTGATTATTGATAAAAATAAAAATTTCTTTTTAATAACAAAAAAAGAAAATACAAAAATAATTATTAAAGAGAAAAAAATAAATAAACAAAAAATTATTTCTATAAAAGATCTTCCTGAGTTAATTAATAAATTAAAAGGAAAAAATTTTATAATTGATAATAAAACTTGTTCAATTTTTTATGAAAATATAATTAAATTCAAATTTAAAATTTTAGATAAAAATGATCCAGTCTATAAATTAAAGTCGATTAAAAATTCATGTGAAATTAATCATATGATCAAAGCACATAAAAAAGATGGTTTAGCCTTAACAAAATTTATTTATTGGATTAAAAATTTAAATAAAAGAAAAATAACGGAGGTTGATGCTCAAAAAAAATTAGAAAGGTTTAGAAAGCTTAATAATGACTATTTATTTCCAAGCTTTGATACTATTGCTGGCTCAGGTTCAAATGGTGCCATTGTTCATTATAGAGCAACAAAACAATCCACTAAAATAATTAATAAAAAAGACCTTTTATTGTGTGATTCAGGTGGACAATATCGTTATGGAACAACAGATGTTACTAGAACAATTTGCTTTTCTGATCAGAAGCAACAGATAAAAAATGCGTACACAAATGTTTTAAAAGGTCATATTGCCGTTGCTCTTACAAACTTGAACAAAGATAACACAGGCAAAAAAATTGATGTTAGAGCTAGAAAATTTCTAAAAAAAAAAGGTCTGGATTATGCGCATGGAACTGGTCATGGGGTTGGATTCTTTTTAAATGTACACGAGGGACCTCAATCAATATCTAAATATAATTCTATTAAGATAGAAAAAGGTATGATTTTAAGCAATGAACCTGGATATTATAAAAAAAATCATTTTGGAATTAGAATAGAAAATTTAGTTCATGTTAAACGTTTAAAAAACCAATTATATTTTGAAAATCTTACGATGGCTCCGTTAGAAAATGAATTAATCAATTATAATTTATTAAGTAAAATTGAAAAAAACTACCTTTTTAGATATCATTTAAATATTTATTCTGAATATTCTGGCTCACTAAATAAAAAAGAAAGAAAATGGTTAGCCACTCTTATTTAACATTCCCATCCACATTTTTTGATCTATAACTTTAATATTTAACTCTTTGGCTGAGTTGATTTTTTTTATAGTTGGTTTTTCACCAACTATTAAATAGTCTAGTTTTTTATTTACATTACTAATTATTTTTCCAGAATTTTGCTCAATCAAAGATTTTGCCTCAGCTCGACTAACTCCTCTCAATTTTCCCGTAAGCATAAAAGTTTTATTTTTTAATAAACCATTATTATTTACTAATACCACATTCTCTATTATAATATTCTGATCCAGTTCAGACAAAATTTTTTGATTTGTTTTATTCAAAAAAAATTTTTTGATTGATTGAATTTGTGTAACTCCTATTCCATCTATATTAACTAGGCTTTCTATATTTTTATCACTAGGTAGTTTAAAAAAATTTACTACATTTTTTAAATGTTTTGATATAAGCTTAGCATTTTCTTGGCCAATATGTCTGATCCCCAAAGAATAAATAAATCTTTCAAGAGAAATTTCTTTTTTTTGATCTATTGAAAATTTTAAATTAGCTGATGATAACTTGCCCCAACCTTCTAATTGTTCAATTCTATTGTAATCAAGATTAAAAATATCTTGTGGCGACCTAATTAACTTTAATTCCCAGAAGTTTTCAACGATCTTTTTTCCAAAACCATCAATATTAAACGCTTCCTTTGATACAAAATGTTTAATTTTTTCTATTGCAATTTTTTCACAATCATATCCTTCGCTGGTACACCTTCTCACTGCATCTTGTCTTTTTGTTATTTCATTATAATCTTTTATGGTCTTGTTCCCACACGACGGACAATTCAATGGAAAAATAAATTTTTTAGAATTTTTTTTTCTTTTTATTAAATCTACTGAAACTACGTGAGGTATGACATCACCAGCTCTTTCAACAGTGACAGTGTCTCCTATCCGAATATCTTTTCTAATAATCTCATCCTCATTATGAAGCGTAGCGTTAGACACTATAACGCCACCAATATTAACAGGTTTAATCTTTGCTACCGGTGTAAGTGCTCCTGTTCTACCTAATTGAATTTCAATTTTTATTATTTCTGATACGGCATTATTTGCTGAAAACTTATGTGCTATTGCCCATCTAGGTGCATTAGCAGCAAAACCTAACCTTTTTTGTAAATCAAAATTATTAACTTTATAAACTACGCCATCAATATCAAAGGCTAGCTCTTTTCTTTTTTGTTCTAATTCATTATGATTTAATATTAAATTTTTAATACTCGTTATCTTTTTATTTAATGGATTTGTTTTAAAGCCCCACAGTTTTAAATTTTCTAAGAAATCTATTTGATTATCAATATTCATTTGTTTTACATATCCATGAGTATATGCAATAAATTGAAGTGGTATTTTAGCTGTAACTGCTGAATTCTTCTGCCTTAAAGATCCAGACGCTGCATTTCTAGGATTGGCAAACTTTTGACTAATTTTTTTAAAATCCTTATTATCTATAAAAACTTCGCCTCTAATATCAATTTCATCAGGAAAATTTTTTTTAATTATTTCTACAGGTATATCTTTAATAGTTTTTAGGTTTTGAGTTATGTCCTCACCTTCTATGCCGTCCCCTCTTGAAAGACCCCTAGTAAATTTTCCTTTAATATAAATTAAAGATGCAGATATTCCATCAATTTTGGGTTCTGCACTGTATTCGATTAAATTTGCATTTCCTAAACTTAGAAAATTAATTATCTTTTTTTCAAAATTATTCAAATCCTCTTCGTTAAAAGCATTTCCAAGTGATAGCATTGGAACTTTATGTTTTATTTTTTGAAAATTTTTTGATGGTTTAAAACCTACAGATTTTGTTGGTGATTTTTTACTTTTTAGAAATTTATATTTTTCTTCTAGATTGATTATGTCTTTTTTTAATAAATCATATTTTTGATCAGAAACTGTTGGTTTATCTTTATCATAGTAATTTTTATTATGTTCTTCTAATAATATAATTTTATGTAAATAATCTTTATTGATTAATTTTTTATCCATTTAATTAAAAAAGTTTTTTAAATTTTTCTTTTATACTTTTTTTTTCTTTTTTAATTTCTTTAACCTCATATTCTTTGTTAAATATTCTATATGATTTTTTATACCATTCACTTGAAAGATAATTATAACCTAGAAGTTCAGCATACTTTTTGGCTTCTTCTTTTAGTCCTATTTTGTAATGTATTTCTACCAATCTATGTATAGCCTCTTCTGTATATAGTGTTGTTTCATATTCATTTAATATATTTTTAAATCTATTAATTGCTGCTATCCATTTTTCTTTTTTAATATAGTGCCTTCCCAAATACATTTCTTTTGCTGCTAAAATATCATTAATTAATCCAATTTTAAGTTTTGAGTCTAAGGCAAAATCTGTGTTGGGATAATTATCAATTACAAACTCAAATTTTTCTTTAGCTATTACCAATGGATTTAAATCTTTCTTTTCACCTTCTATATTTTCATAATAACTTAGCCCAATTAAATAATGCACATAATTTAGTCTGGTATCTGTAGGGTATGTTTCTAAAAATCTTTTTAAATTAAATATTGCTTCAGGATAATAACTTTGCATATAATAACTATAAGCTGCCATTAATGCCGATTTTGATGCCCACTCTGATTGGGGATACAAAAGCTCTGCTTCTAAAAATTTTTTTGCTGCAGAAAATGCGTCACCTTTTTCTAAGGCATTAATACCATCCTTATAGGCTTGAATCATTTCTGCTTCTTGACTTATCTCTTTAATTAATGAAATTTCTCTTTCATTGTTAGAGCAAGAATTCAGCGCTATAATCAATAGTAATATTACTAATTTAGATAGATATTTCATTTATTTTTTCTAAATGATAATTATATAATAAAAAAACCTATGCGATAGACTTTAAATGACTTTTATTAATATAAATATTTGGTAATGCTTTTTCTTTAATTTCTAAAATTGAAAAATTTTCGTCATTATTAAAAACTTTTCTTAGAAGTTGATTTGTAAGTTTGTGACCTCCCTGAGAACAAACTATTTTTCCAATTATCTTGTAACCAGCTAAATATAAATCCCCCATACAGTCTAAAATTTTATGGTTTACAAATTCTTTTTCATTTCTAAGGCCATTTTCATTCAATATCTTATTACCTTTAACAACAATTGCGTTATCAAGGGCCCCACCTTTGGCTAATCCTATTTCTTTCAGTTTTTCAATATCTTCGAAAAGGCAAAAAGTTCTAGAATTATAAATATCTGTTAAATCAGACTCGAATACTTTCACTATATTTCTTTGAGTTCCTATGAGATCATTGTCATACTGTAGCTCAAAATCTATATCTAGGCTAATTTTACTTGGTTCAATCAAGATTTTTCTATTGCCATCTATCAATTCTATTTTCTTTTCAATTTTAATTATCTTAATTGGTGCATCGCTATCTTTGATTCCAACTTTAGAAATTGCTTCAACAAATAGTTTTGCTGAGCCATCTAAAATTGGCACTTCTTGATTATCCATCTCAATTAGGGCATTATCAACTCCTAAACCGTATAAAGCTCCCATTAAATGTTCTACCGTAGAAATACTAGCACCAGCTTCATTTGAAATAGTTGTACAAAATACTGCACTACTAACATTAAAAATATTCGGGATTATTATATTATTTTCCTTGAGATCTATTCTTTTAAAAATTATTCCAGAATTTGGTTCTGCTGGTTTTATATTCATCGTTACTGCCAAACCAGTATGAAGACCCACTCCCTTGAAAGTAAGCTTTTTATTAATAGTTTTTTGATTTAAAACAGACATTGATTTCTTATAAATACTTGATTTAAATTAAGAAAAACAAGAAATGTTACAGGAAAATACTATTTCTACCTGAAAAAGTGAAAAAGTTTCTCAAAAAAACCCTGCTTTATTTGTCTTTTTGGTATCACCACAACCTCTTGCTTGTTTAATCCCGCTCTAAGCTTAAATCCAGACTGGCAAATATCTTCTAAAGTTTCTTCTAAAAAGTCTATATCATTAGAAATGGAAATCTTATTTGTAAAAGGATTATCTAGTATTTTTGACCCCTCACCCATTAATACCATCTTAAATTGACCTGAAATCAATGTATTTGAAACTAAAGATTTTTCACACAGCTCTAGTATTTCTTCTGTTCTAGCGAAAATTATTTTTTGAAGCATGTCTAGTGAAAAGTCTCCATTATTTAAAAATTCATTTTTTTTATTAAAGTTCATTTTTATTTTTTCAGCTTTATCTAAGCTTATCCTTAAAATTTTAGAGATATCCTTAGTTATATGGTTTCCTCCAATAGGCAAAACATCCAAGGAGAGTATCTTATTATGAAAGTAAGAAATGACTGATGTTTTTTCAAAACCTACATCAACAAATGACAGATAACCCATTAAATTTAGATTATCTTTGTAGTTAATAGACTTTGCATAACTAGAGCAGATTATTTGATTGATTAATATGTTAGATTTTGAAAAAATATTTTTAAAATAAAGCACTAAGTCGTTGGGTAAACAAATAAAAAGAACATCTAAAGATATAAAGTGACATTTAATTTCATCAGGTAAATAAGAATAATCAATATCATCAATTTTATAATTATTAATAATAATATGAGTAATATTATAATTTTTATAAGATTTTAAGATTTGTTGTTTTGCTTCTTGAACTAAAAATTGAACATTAGTTTGTTTTAATTTAGATCCATCAAGTTTTTTTGATATTGAAATACCTATAGAGAGCATTTTAGAACTATCTATCATTAAATTTATATTATCGATGTATTCATTAGTGTCTTTTTCAAAAGAAGTAATTATTTTTTGAATTTTTAGTTCTAAATTAGATCGATCAGTAAAAAACTCACTTTCAGCATAAAAAGTTTCTCTCTTATCATTTTTATTAAATACACCAGCTCTTATTTTGGAAAAACCACAATCAAAAAATGTTTGAAAATTATTACTATTCATTACTTAATAATTAAGTGGTTATTCACCCTTAAATCAATAAGCTTTTTATTTTGGAAGTCATTACTGCTTATTATTTTATAGGCAAGATTAAGTGATTCAAAAAAGTTACCTTGTGGTAATTTAATCAAAATATCTTCATTAGTTAGAATATCCCATCTATTTGAAGGAAAAAAATATAATGTTTTAAATTTTGTAAAAGTAAATTTAGATTGTTCAATATTTTTTTTGAAATTTAAAAAATCATTAGAATTAAATTCTCCGAATATATAGGGCAACATCTCATTATTTTCTTTATCTTCAATAAGCTTTCCATTTACTCCAACTATTTGATCATTACCAGAAAGTCTGGCAACAAATTTTGTTGGTTTAATATTTATGTTGATTGTTGATGGGTAAATTTTTTTAATACTATATTCTTCTATAATATTATACTTACTTATAACTTTTTGGATTTCTTTTTTCTTAATTAATAATATGTTTTTATAAAATAAACTATTTAATTCATTGGAAATTTTTTTATTATCAGCCTTTGAAAGTCCTTCAATATTAATTTGACTAATAGTAGAAGAATAGCTGTTCTGATTTTGTACAAATTTTGCATTCGTTGTGCTTAATATAAATAAGAATAATAAGTATATTATTATCTTATTTTTTTTATCTATTAATTGATGCATCTTTTAGAATCCACTCAATTAATTTTATAAAACTTATACCTATATAACTAGCTATTTCTGGCACTAGTGAAAGCTTAGTCATTCCAGGTTGTGTATTAATTTCTAGTAAATAAAATTTTCCTCTATAAAACTTAAAGTCTGATCTAGTAACTCCTTTACAGCCAATAAGTTGATGAACTTTTCGAGTAATAGTTGTGATTTTATGTAATTCTTTTTTATTAAGATTTACCGGGATTATATGTTTCGTTTTTGCATTAGAGTCATATTTTGCTTCATAGTCATAAAATTTTCTCTTTGGTACTAATTCAATTGCACCTAATTTTTTATTGCCCATTATGGCTACTTGTATTTCTCTGCCTGCAATAAATTCTTCAATCAAAATTTGATTATATATTCTTAATGCTTTTAAATTTTTGATTATGTTTTTTTTAGTACAGATATATACGTGTACACTTGACCCTTCATTAATTGGTTTTATGACTACAGGAAATTTTAATTTTTTTTCAATAATTTTAATAATATTTGTTTTCTTTTTTTTATAGTAATATTTAATATATTTAGGAGTTAATATTTTATTTTTGATAAAAATTTTTTTTGAAATCTCTTTATCCATTGCTATAGAAGAGGCAATCACACCCGAGTGGGTATATGGTATTTTTTGTGTTTCTAAAATTGTCTGAATATAACCATCCTCTCCAAACTGCCCATGCAATGCATTAAAAATTATATCTGGTTTAAATAGTCTTATATTTTTTAATAAAGCATGATCTGGTTCACAAACTCTAACTGTA
>MDTF01014172.1_pt1 | contig 12889 bp, 12 predicted proteins | sample 811191 | NCBI WGS metagenome assembly MDTF01 (sample SAMN05326649, study PRJNA326480) | marine metagenome | isolation source: seawater | place: Southern Ocean | collected 2011
CGCGTTGTTCACTATAAAAGTGGCTTTACCTGCATCTATGAAACCGTCTAATTTATTTTTAGCACCAGTGTGAGCAGTGGAGCCTTCATTAGCCAACTCATAGAACTCTTTCAACAACGTTCGCAGCCTCGCAAGGTAGCGACGGCGATATTGATTTAGCATTAGTTTAACTCCTGTATCGGTAGGTTCTTATGACCTTTACGATTTTCCAGCAGCGTACTTCCCCGACCAGACAGTAACCAATCAGCAGGGCTATTCCAACACGTCTTTGGATTCGGTTTGGCGGTGTATGCCTGCCTACGGGCGTGTCGTTGAGGAAGCGCAAGAGGGCTGGAATATTTAGCGCCAACCACTGAAACGAACATTGGCTGCATGATTAGGGACTCGCCTTATTTATCCAGCGGCGAACTAAGCAATGAAATATATGTGATAAGGGCCTTGTTGTTCTGAGGTTTTGATCTAGCTGATCGGTGCGCAATCAACCGACCTCTTTAAATCAGTTCATTGGCCGATAGAAGGAACGAAAAGAAAGTAAATACCAACCGGTGTCAACACGCCTAGGGCTACTGAAGCCAGGGCGGACATACGTCTGCGGCGGTTTTGGAAAAGAATAATAACCCCCGTTAGTGCAAACAAAATCATGCCAGAAGCTACTATATCAACCAGCCACCCCCAAGTCGCGCCGCTGTCTCGCGATTTATGTAACGCATTGGCTAGGGACAGGATAGAGCCAGATTCGTATTCTATCCAGGCGCGCTCGGCCGAGATAAAGGCCGTGGCATTTCCAGCGGGAATTCGATATTCAAATATGACCTCCTGATATTCGGGGAATAAATTTACGCGCTCGGGTGCTTTTAGCCCAGAGGCTCTGGTGATTAAAGCACTCAAGGAGTTCAAGTCTGGATCCCATTTTGATTTCGACAAGCTTGCTATCAGTTCTGTCGTCAGCTCTATATCAATTTCGCCTTGATCGCCGTTATTGTCATCGTACCAAGCGTTATTCAGCGTTATGCCGGTTACGGCGAAGAACAGCAGACTGATAAATAGAAACGTCGAAATATACAGATGTAACCAACGCGACCAGTTGTAGAACTTGTGCCAGTTAACTTTCACTCCGAACTTTGCTTTGCGGAGTGAAGGCTCGCCAGGGATTGAACGTAGCCGTCTAGCTCGTAGCTGCCGGGGAACTGCTGCTGAATCTTGCGTACCAAATTTAGCGCTTTCGTATATTCCCTCGACTCAATAGCCACTTGCGCGCTGCCCAGCATGGCGAATTTTCGAGTCGCCTCAATCGTCTCAGCCCGTTGGAACATAAGCAAAGCTCGCGTGAGTTCGTCGCGCGCGAGGTGTAGTCGTGCCAGTTGCAATAAAGCCTCGCCATTCGCTGAATCGAAATCGATTGCTTGGCGAAGCAACGATACCGCTTTATCAGAATTGTCACGGGCTAATGCTAGTCTTCCTTGCATTTCTGTAATCAAGCTTCGCTGGCGGTTTGTCGCCCTAGCATTAATTTGATCAACGGCCTCAATCAATAACGCTGCATTCGCAATGGCATCTTGGCGTAGCAACCAGACCACTAACGGGTAAAGTTCAGTGGCGCCCATTCCTGCCTTGATAATATTTTCGTTAAGCAGTTGCGTAGCTCTCACATAATTTTGCTCTCGCATATGCAGCAACGCTGCAGCCAGCCTATTCTGAGGGTTATCGTCACCGAGTCTTATCGCTGTTTCTAGTGAAGACAACGCCCGAGGCATATTCTGACTTTGCATAGCCAGATTTGCGCGCTGTTGCCACAACGCTACCGCAGAGGGGTCTGTTTGCAATAGTTCATCGACCAGTGCCCCAGCACTCGTAACGTTGCCTGAGGCAACAAGTACTGCCAGCAGGCCGGATTGCCACTGACGATTATCTGGGTCCAACATGAGTGCGTGCTGATAGGCTTTTATCGCACTCCAAGGGTTGTACAGCTTGTGATTGAGATACCCAAGCTGGGCGAAGGTCTGCACGTCATTGGCCCCTAGTGAAACTGCTTTACTGAGTCTTTCGCGGGCCAGTTTATGTCGCTCTGTTAAAAGATACAGTGTGCCTAAACCCGCATGAGCGCGTCGCAAGTTTGGCATCTTTTTGATTGCAGCTTTGTATTCTACAATTGCCGCGTCATAGTTACCGTCAAGACTAAGTAGCTGGGCTGACAGTAACAGTCGTGCGGCACTAGGTTCTCCGCCGAATGCAAGAATTTCCTGATAAGCTTGGCCATATTCACCGCTATCAAGCAGTGGTCTCAGTCTAATAGAAAGCTCCAACTCATAGGCCGCCAGTTTCGCTTCATCATCTATGACAAGCGGTTGCTCTGAAGTAAACGAATATTGCGGCTCATTGACAATGATCTCGACGTTATTGCTTGTTTTCGCATTGACGCTTATCGATGAAGGCATAAAAAGCAAAAGACAGACTACTATTTGAATTCTGCCGCGGTTATTCATCGGAAAATTCCAAAGGCCAAATAAATACAGCTCGCGCTGGTTTGCTATCTTTTTTTGGCGGCGTAAAACGCGCCCGCTGAGTAAGTAACCTAATTTCAGAATTCAACTGTGGATGCGCGTTTTTGACAATTTCTTTAAGAAAAACTCGACCGCTTTCATCGATCATGACACTGAGTTCTACCAAGACGCGACTCACACCTCTTGATCGAAGATTGTTTGGGAAACGAATTTTAGGTGCGGTTAATAGTCTCGGAGTTTGATCTAGTTCACTCAGCCCGAGTCCGTCCCAATTAAATGACAGCGCTGAATCTAGTTCCGGCATGTTGGAACGAATATCAAGTTGGGGTAATAAAGGTGGTTGGAGCTTTGGTGGTTGGATTTTGGCTGTTGCTAAGGCGATACCGTGCTCAATATTTGCCAGCAGGTCCATCTGAGTCGTTGTTGTTTGTGTAGTTGTCTCAACCGGTGACGGTGGTGGAGGCGGTGGTGGTGGCAAGCCAACACTCACGCTTCGTAGGGTGATGTTTTCGGAGACGTCAGGTACATCGCTTAACAGCAGCGTGAACAATAATAAAATAATGCATGCTGCGGCTAACAACAAAGACCTGAGTGGTTGCAACCATTTGGCAACATCTTTGTTTTTGGCTGCTACCGGGGTTAGATGTCCTGCATAGATATCAGACAAATCAGTCCCCCACGGTCGCTGCGATATGAACCACGTCGGCACCAGAAAGTTTTACTTGATCAATTACCTTTACGAGCATCTCTGTAGACACATCAACGTCGGCCTGTACGACAACTGGCTGTGCGTAATCGCGTAAAAGTGGTTCGAGCGTGGCCCTTACGCCGCTCACCCCAATACTGGTGCCAGCATGAACCACATCTCCTGAGCTCGTGATGGCGATGATTACGACGTTTTGTTCAAGCTGTTCGGCAGACACAGCTCGCGGCTTGTCGACTTCGACTCCAGATTCTTTTACAAAAACAGTAGAAACGATAAAAAATATTAACAATATAAAAACGACGTCAATCAGTGGTGAGAGGTCTATTCGTGTTTCTTCGCGATTCTTCAAACGCTGCTGTAGGCTGCTTCTGCTCATGTGCTTCCTGCATCACTTATTTTCGCCCGCAGGTAGCTCAGCGCCAGCCAACTTGGAATCACCATGAGCAGTCCGATTTGGGTGGTAAACATAGCGTCGGCGATTCCGCCGCTCACAAGTGTTGTGGGATCGAGTCCGCGCTCGATGCTCATCTCATGAAATACGTCGAGCAAACCGATGATCGTCCCTAACAGCCCCAAGAGTGGAAGAATACTGACCAACGTGTTTAGGGTAGGCATAGCAGCAGAGGCTTTTGTATGCCAGGTTTGGTCCCGCGGAGCATCTAATATTAGATCTATGAGCCATGCGTAAACTGTTAACGCTAGTGCAAGGATGCACCAAACAACCGGATTAAGAAAAGCATCTAAAAGGCTCATTGGTCGGCACCGTTGCTTGACGCCAACGCGACTGCAGATGTCTCAAGATTCTCGATATAACTATTTGCCTTACGCGAAAGCAGTGCATGCATAATTAACGCGGGTATTGCAACGATCAGTCCTAATTCGGTTGTCACTAGAGCCTCGGAGATGCCGCCTGAGACGACAGATGGGTCGCCAGAACCAAAGAGCGTCATCATATTAAAAGTGCTGATCATTCCGGAAACGGTACCGAGAAGTCCGAGCAACGGTGATACGGTTGCCGTCACGGCGATAGCGCCAAGAAATCGCTCCAGGTGGGATCGTTGCCCAACTAAAAACGCGAAAAGCATGTCATCACGTTGATCCGTTGATTCCACTGACGTTGCGATTGCAACGATCTCTCGCTGAGGACCCGCTGGCAAACTCGCAAGAAGCTTTGCTGCACCCATTCCTGGGGTAAACGGTACAAGTCTGGGCAGGCGCAGAAATTGAATAGATTTCGTAATCGCTATAAGAGTCGCGAGCAGGCCGAATGCGAGAATTGGTGCTATCCAGATACCGCCCAAAGCCATTTGCTCTAATAGATTCGGCGGCTCGACGCGAGTTTTAAGTAAACGATCTATAGTTGGATCGAAGGGCAGTAAACCTGTTTCAAGATTTTTGACCCTGTCAACGGCTTCCTTGTTTTCTCGATCAAATCTATGAGCGATCCGCAGAGTTTCGTCGTTCTCGGAGTACAACAGCCCGGACGAATCTGGCGTCCAGAACCAGTGTATAGGGCCCACGCTCAGCCGTTCTGCTCGAATAATCTCGCCAGATTCTGTAACGGCATCAACTGCGAAGAAGATTGGATTGAGGTCCCTCTCCAAACTATCGATGGCGTTTTGCAAGCCACTACTTTCTGAGGCTTGGGTGAAATCGACTTCATTCCGTTGACGGTTTGCGAATTCTCTTAAGAGGTTCTGTCGATATAAGTCCTGGGTTCGCCATGCTTCGATACGTTGCTCCAGGGTCGCAAGCCCAACCATCTGCTCGTCACTCTGCCGTGTGACGGCAGCTGCTTTTTTCCGCAGTATTCTAAGCCCGTTACTCTCCTGAGTGATTTGGCGCGCCAACGCCTCGCTTTGCCGCGTAATTTCCCTAGACTCCTCATCTAGTTGCTTTTGTGATGTGCGTATATCGGCTAGTAGTGACGAGGTCACCTCGTCCAAGCTGGCTGCGGTCACTGAGTTAATAGTAAACAAGCTAAGCACCACTGCGAGCAGGAAATATGTAAGCGCCCTATGAAATAAAAGTTCTTCGGCCATACTATTTTGGGCTCGCCAGCGATATAGGCAAGGACACCAGGCCGCGCGCAACTCTAGCTTCAACCTGCTCGATTGTGTCGCTTAGCTGTATCTTGTCGAAAAAGGGGTTTGCAGACTCATCCTGCCAGAGCCATCCGTCTTCATACGCGCGACCGCTGCCGGAATTGACCCCGTCTTCGCTGACATACCAACCGTGAGACAAACCCAGGTAAAGCTGGGTTACCAGAAATTCTCGACCATTAAAGGTCATACGAGTTTTATGTAGCGCGATGCGTTTTTTGAATTCGGCGGTTCCATTGAGCAGTGCCAGCACCGTGGACAACTGTTCGCTGATGGTTGAGCCCTCCGCGGTAAGCAGTGCCAATTGATCCGCCCAATTAGATTGTAAAGGTGGCGGCAATCTTTTCTGCATAACCGTCAATTGATCGATAGCGAGAGTTAACTCCCTTTCCAAAGCGGCGTCTCGTTCCTCAAGCTGTTGTTGTTCGCTGAACAAGGCAGCTCGCTGCTCGTCGATTTTATTATCTGACTGTGCGGCTTCGTTGAGAAATTCGCGCAGCGCACTGCGTTCCGCTTTAAGTAACTTTACTTGGTTACGACCGACTCTTTCTCGCTCCAACCAATTCGACCTTATCACGGTGCGCTGTCCTGCGATCGCAACCCATTGCTGCGCAAGTGCGTCGACGTTTTCAACGGCGTCGGCAGATACCTCAACAGGTAACGACATGACGATAATCAACAGTACAAATACTGGCAGCCGACTCAAGCTTAGGATAAATATGCTTTTTATTCTCAGTGCTTCTATCAACGTTGCGGCCATTTACCCAAATGCGAATGATAATGATTTGCGTCTAACAATACCATAAGGAATAATGCCGAGCTCGCAGTTAGCTAAAACATAATCCTATGAAAAAATCATTTCTGTGCCTGACCCTTATGGCTGGTATTTGCTCTAATCACGCTTTGGCGCACAATCACGGTAACGCGGAATATATGAAAATGCGGCAGGCCCAGTTCATCGATCGTTATGACTCCGATAGAGATAGCAAGGTTAGCTCAGTAGAATTCGAGCAGGCCAGAAGAGAACGATTTGATATCACTGACGAAAACGAAAATGGAACTGTGTTAAAGGAAGAATACGTCTATGAGTGGGAAGATCGCCTAGACGCACGCCTCTCGAAAGACCGAGCGTACTCTGTTTTGCAGACTTCTAGACGTTTTGCGGCGCTGGATGAGAACGGTGACTTGACGGTGTCATGGTTGGAATATAACGCTTCCGGTGAGCGTATGTACGATCGACAAGACACTGACGAAAACAGTGAGATAAACGCGGCCGACACTGAAAGAGAATATAAGTCGACAGAACCGGCGCGGACACTTACCACCGAGCAAAAATCGTTACAACAGGAGAGACTGGCCGATAGAGCGAATCGGGTATTACGCATGCCGTCGACTCATACTCGCGAGGGCATGTTGAGCAAATACGATTTAGACCATGATAGTGTGATTACACGGAAAGAGTTCGATGCGTCTCGTCAAAATGCTTTTAATCTAACTGACGCAAATAATAATGGCTCGCTGGACGAAGAAGAATATGTTTTGGAATTCGAGGACCGCCTTGACGCCCAGATTGCGAGAACGCGGGCGGATTCTGTGAAACAGGCTGGCAGACGTTTTCAGGCGCTAGACAAAAACGAAGATGAACTGATGACCTTTGCCGAATATCAAAATTCCGGACACAGCATGTTTAAACGTTGGGATGCCGGCGCCGATGGGTATGTCAGTGTGACTGACGCTCTGCCCAAACCTCGAGTGCCATCTGCAGAGCAGATTGCGGCGACTGATGACAATAGCCCTGACAAAGCAGTGACTAATTAAAAACCTACAAGTAGCCCTAACAAAATTGTTTTATCGTATATTTTCAGTGCTCGCTTTTGCTGGTTGTTTATCCATAAGCCACGCCAGCAGCAGTAACCTAGGCGATCTTACATCTAGAGATTACCTTGACGTATTGGGCACATCTGCGACGCTGGCAGTTGCGGGCGTTAGCGACGAGATTGCGGCTCATGCGTTGAATTCAGCGCTAGCCGAAATAAACCGACTTGAACTTATATTATCCAACTATCGCCCTGACAGCGAAATAGAGCGCCTCAATCAGGCTCGTTCGACTGAGAGTGCTTCTCCTGATCTGATGGCCGTAGTGCGGCTGTGTGAAACTTGGCAAACTCGATCAGATAATTACTTTAGCTGTAAGCTCGGTACCGTCATCGATCAGTGGCGAAATGCAGAAACGACGGGCTATTTGCCGGATAGAATCAAAATCAGAAAAACGGCACGAGCGCTTCGGCGGGCCAACATTGAGATTGCCTTAGATGGCCAATCCATTGTTTTACAAGAGCCCATCCAGCTCAACGTAAGCGGCCTAGCAAAAGGCTACATTATTGATCGTGCTTTTGAGGTGTTGCAGTCCAAAGCCGTTGGTGCAAGAGCCGTCAAGGTCGACATAGGCGGCGATGCGCGGTTTTGGGCTGAATCGGATTCGGCTGGTTGGCGTGTCGATGTGTCGACGGATAAGCTGGGTATCGATGCCTCCATGGCCACTAGCATTCAAGTCCATGATGCGGCAGTGGCTGCAAGTGGACACTATGACCGAGCCTACCGCATCGATCGTAAGATCTTTAGCCATATTCTACAATCTCGAGATGGTTGGCCGCGCCACAAAGCGCCAACCACAGCGGTCATTGCATCGACTGCTGCAGATGCCGACGCCATCGCGACAACATTGGCGACTATGTCACCCACGCAAGGTATTGATTGGGTTAATGGTTTAGATCAAACAGAAGCGCTTATGACCTCAGAGGCGGGCAAGCGCATTACGACTATTGGATGGACTGATGTCACGCGGGATAAAGTGAGAGCCGAATTGCTGGAATTGGAGTACGAGATTCCAGCCTTTACGACGGGCAGGTACCGAAGACCTTATATCGCGATTTGGATCAGCAACGCGGATCGAGACGTAGTGCGCAATCTATTACTGCTGGGCGAGACAGAACGCTGGGCTAAAAAAAATTCTAACTGGTGGCGGCAGGTAGGTCGTCACGACCAAGCTGCACTGACGGGACTTGCTCGGCCCACCAGACGTCCAGGGAAATATAGAATTATTTGGGATGGGCGAGACGATTTAGGGCGCAGAGTGGAGCCATCCAATTTAAGTTTGCATATCGAAGCTGCACGTGAGCATGGCGATACTGACTACATCAAAGTGAATATCGATACGGTAGATCGCGCCCCAAGACGAGTTCCGGCAAGTGGTGAAATCGGTGAGATTAGCCTTAATTGGACGCTTACCGCTCCGCTTTCTGAATCTTAATACCCGCCCCCTGATTCTGCAGTACAAGCGTCTGTAGCCGTTGAGATTGAAATAAACCATAGAAATTCCCCGATTAATCTACGAAATCTAATACAAATACGACTGGTAATGAGAATGATTATCATTTAGATTCTCATCCGGGCAATAAAAGGTAACAAAAATGAAACATACAGTAACGTTAGCAACTGCTTTCTTGACGTTTGCGGTAGGGCAATCCTACGCAGCAGAGCGTTTGGAAACCACCGTTGTAGAAACTGCGAACGAGGCCAGCGTTTCGCACAGAAGAACCGCGCTGAGCGCGGACGAGATCGCGAACACCTCAATCAATACGATCGAGGATGTAACGCGTTATATTCCAGGGGTTCAGGTGAACGACTCCGGCAATAGGTTTAGCGACAACGGTTTTAATATCCGCGGTCTTGAGGGCGATGCTGTCGCAGTGACTGTGGACGGAGTGTCGCTGGGAGAAACTCTTGCACCTCCGGCATTTTCTGCTTACGGGATGTATGACTCCAATCGCGGGCAAGTAGAGATAGAGCACGTAAAGTTGATTGAAATCACCAAAGGACCTTCTTCAGTTTCTAATGGTGAGGCTGCTCTCGCAGGCTCAGTCGCTTATACAACTTATGACCCGGTCGATTTTCTTATAGAATCGGGCGACACTTTTTATCAGGGGGTCAAAGCAGGATTCGACTCTCGATCAGATGAAGGAATGTACAATCTTACGCTGGCCAATCGCACCGGTTCCCTCGAATCGCTGCTAATGGTCACCATTCGCGACAGCGATGAAATGAAAGCGCACGATGATGGATTTTACACTCATGGCCCGGGAAGAGAGCAAGCGGACCCCCTAGATCGAGAAGCATTGTCCATACTCTTGAAATTGTCATATGAGGTGGCTGATGGTCAGCGTATCGGATTTGCGTACGACCGCACAGATAGAACAGCTGACGGCATTATATTGTCTAGGAACGCGACTCTTTTGAGTCAGCAAAGTTATGATAACTTCAGAACAGACGATAATAACGATAAGGAGAGGTTCGAGGTGTCCTACGATTGGGCCGATGCAGAAAATATTCTTTTCGATAGTCTTTCGGCAGCATTCAATTATCAGGAACTTTATACTTCTGGCGTTTCTAATTTCGAGTTTGCTTCTCGAGGCGCGTCTTATCTGCGGCAAGAGGATCGAAGCACCGAACAAGACGTCACATCAGTCAACGTGGACCTCGAAAAGGCTCTCGACGGCGCTGGCTTGAGTCATAGCCTGACCTACGGAATACGTTGGGAGACTCGCGAGATATATAACGAACGATGGGATCGGCGTTGGAACGGCCTAGATCAGTCGACCGGAACTCGAAATGGTTATCCGATTAGCGACCCAGCTTGGGTTCCGGAAACAGAACGAGAAGCATTTAACTTTTACTTGAGAGATGACATCGCCGTTAACGAAAAATTGACCTTAACGGTTGGCGTGCGCTATGACACAACTGAGTACAGCCCAGAGCTGGATGCGACGTTCGCAGATGCTTCAGGCGAAAGTGTTGTTGACTCGGACTTTTCGCAGGTTGTTGGTGGATTGCAAGGGGCATACGAATTTCTGCCAGGGCACAGCTTCCTTATGAGTTACAGCCAAGGCTACAAGGCTCCCACATTTCAGGATCTTTATCTAAGCACTGACGGTAGCGAGACAATCACCGATACTGTAACCGGGGTAGAGTTTATCGACCTAGATGCTGTTGCAAATTCTGATCTCGAAGCTGAAGAATCAGAGAGCTTTGAAGTTGGTTACAAACTCGAGTCTGCAAGAGCTAGCCTGACCGTCACAGCATATTGGACCGACTATGACAACCTAATCCGCAATGCAGATGTCACCCGAGCCTACAATCCCTCTGTAAACAGTGAAGCTTGCGCTTTCAACTTTGCTACTCGCACAAGTACATGTACGCCTGCAATTCTGACTCAAGATGAATATCGGCAGCCGCAGAACGCCGGCGCAGTTGAAGTTAATGGTATTGAGTTAGATGCTATTTATGCATGGAATGACAACGTATACACAAGTTTCACTTTTGCCACCATTGACGGTGAATATAAAGATTCACTCGCTAATTCTCATAATAGCGGAGACGATCTCGAAACGGCTTCGCCTGATTCAGCGACGCTCGGTATAGGTTATCAAGCAGATGACGACAAATGGGGAGTAGTCCTGCACACGGTTTGGTTTGATGAGGTAAGTGATTCTAACGACCTAAGTTTTACTTCTTTGAATAACGCCAGTGGTCCTGCTTCAGAGCCAGATGCCTATACGGTATTCGATGTGACCGCGTTTTATGAGTTTAGCGATAATCTCAGAGTGACCGGTGCTATCTACAATGTAACCGACGAAGTGTATTTCCGATGGGAAGTACTGAATAGCGTCCGCCCTGGTAATGGTGGCTTTTTCGGTGGCGTCTCGGATAACGGTATCTTACGTTACTCAGAGCCAGGTAGAAGTTTTAGCGGCACGCTTTCCTACAGCTTTTAGTCGTTTGAAATAAATCGTCTAATTGTGACGGCAGTCGATAAACAGCCCGGGTTAGTCCGGGCTGTTTGCGTTAGCCTCTAAAATTTTTCGTATCTTTACTAGCCAATACAAAATCTACTGATACCTGGATGCTCAAACGCGACGATAAAATTCGTCTTCGCTAGAGCTGTACCAATCCCTTCATCTCGAAGAAAACCTACTCGGAATGCTTGTATCAGGTAGGCTGAGACTCTTTTAAGACCTTGAAGCACCACTTGAATCTTCATTGGGCCCTTTTTGCTTGAAATATTTAACCGCTCTGTGATCAGGTAGGTGGCGTACGACTAAATATATTGAGTTGTCCCTCCAACCCAGCTGTTCGGTGCACGGCATGTTTGCTCCAATCATCTGAGCCGACCATTTCCAAAAAAGCGGCTATGGAGGGGTACTCGACGATCGCAACCGCATCCCAGAGATCTTCTACTTCGCCACAGACCATGCCTCCTAATTGACTTGAATGGATTATGCGACCGCCAACGTGCTCAACGTGTTTAGCTGTGGCTTTCCCATAGAGCTGATAGGCTTCGATTCCCGAAAGCTGAGTTTCTCTGCTGTCTTCATATACAGCTTTTTCTTTAAATTTAAACAGATTGACCATAAACACGGGCCCTTCATCTGGCTCGTCAACGAGTTTTGCAAACTGTTCGTCTGAGTGGTGTAGCTTGTTTAGAACAAACATTTTTTCTCCTGCGTATTACTAATCGAATTTATTTAATCGGCCATCGAAGCCGCACTAACCGTCTGGCATCGTATCATTATAAGTCCTGCTAGACTTAAGGCTGGGTTCTAACATCTATTAGTGTAGGGCTGTAGAGGCCCCCGGGGTATCTTCAGATAGCCCACCTTTGTTAGATCGCTATAAGCCTCTGTGTGCGTTTTAACAAAAATACTCCTGCTACCTTCGATGCAAAATACGGATGTCCACCATGTTTCTATTGGTAAATACGGCGGTCAGCGTGACCACAATGCGTATGGTGCAAGTATCGAAGTTGTAGTAATTTTATTAAGGGCGTTCGGCCCGTAGAAAAATAAAAAAGGAAACATTTATGAAAAGATTATTAGCGATATTTCTTGCTTCTGCAGTCAGTTTAGCCGCTCATGCAGATGGCCATTCTAATTCAACTCCAGGCCCTGTTGAGACTTGGAATTGCGTTCTTAATGAAGGCAAAACTATTGATGATGTGCGCAAAGTCGGCGCTATGGTGGCGGAAGTTGGGAAGGCCGCTGGAGATCCTATAGCGCAGTGGATCTTCACTCCATTTACTGGCGATATGGAAGCGGGAAGATTTATTCTTATGACAGGATGGGCTAGCTTTCCCTCTATGGGCACGTCATTTGGTAACTTTTTTACCGATGGCGCTGGTAACAAAGTTATGGAAGTTTGGGGCGCTGCAGCGACCTGCGAGTCTCGAAATCTCTATACCGTGGAAGAGTTGCACAACTCGATTGAGCAGTAGTCGCTACAGGCTTAAATAAAAGTTACCCCCTCAAGCTTTAGTTTGAGGGGGCATAAATGGGGGCATTAAGCTAGAGGGGTGATGTCTTATTGATATAAATCAATGGGTTAAAGGTCAAATCGAATCCCTGTCCCTCCGCCATATTCCCGTATAGATCAACGACTTACGTTGACTTTTGAAAGCTACCCCCTTTCCTACCCCCTATAAGAAAGGCGCTGTAGTTTTATCACCTTTAAATTACTTTTCTTAAAAC
>MDTF01011276.1_pt1 | contig 12886 bp, 12 predicted proteins | sample 811191 | NCBI WGS metagenome assembly MDTF01 (sample SAMN05326649, study PRJNA326480) | marine metagenome | isolation source: seawater | place: Southern Ocean | collected 2011
TATTCTAATCTTTTTATAATTCCACTTAAAATTTGTCCTTGTTTTTCAATAAAATCTTCATATTGTCTATTTTTTTCTGCTTCTTTAACTCTTAGGCTAATAACTTGTTTCGCGCTTTGTGCTGCTATTCTCCCAAAATCTATCTGGGGTAAATCTTCAAATATTTGATCTCCAAGCTTGAGATCATTATTTATTTTATCAATAGATTTTGCATCACTTAAAATAATTTCTTTACTAGAATCTTCAACTTTTTCTACTATATCAAGAACTTTTTGAATTTTAATTTCTCCACTTGAACGATCAATAACAACCTTAATATTATTTTCAGTTCCAAACTTTGTCAAAGCTGCTTTTTGTATTGCACTTTCCATAGATTCTAAAACTATTTCTTTATCTATAGACTTCTCATTAGCTACAGCCTCAACTATTCGTAGTAGTTCTACTTTGTCTAATCCTCTATTTAACATTTTTTTCCTTTTTAGTTTGCTCCAAAAAAAAATGGGCTAAAGCCCATTTTGTAAACATGTAATTTTACTTATATCTAATGAAGATTTAAGGCTTTTTCAAGGTTACATTTTAAAGATGTTGGATTTATCTGTTTTTTCCCAAGAAAACTCACCTTTATTAGTCGGCTTTCTTCCAAAGTGACCATAGGCGGAGGTAACCTCATAAATAGATTTATTCAACTCTAGCAACTCCCGAATTCCCCTAGGTGATAAATCAAAATTTTTCTCAATTTTATTTTTTATATCTTCCGTTTTTTCTTCATCATTTTCTGCTAGTTTAACAAAAACAGAAAGTGGCTTTGAGACTCCAATAGCATAGGCAAGTTGAATTAAGCATTTATCCGAAACTCCTGCCGCAACAATATTTTTAGCCAAATATCTTGAAACATAAGCTGCTGATCTGTCAACTTTTGTTGGATCTTTTCCAGAAAAAGCTCCCCCACCGTGTGGTGCTGCGCCACCATAAGTATCTACAATAATTTTTCTTCCTGTTAAGCCTGTATCTCCATCAGGCCCGCCAATAATAAACTGCCCAGTAGGGTTTATATAAACTTCTTTGTCATTTAATTCTTTTATAAGATTTTTTGGCATGGCTTTTTGAATATAAGGATAAATAAGTTGTTTTACTTTATCTTGATTTAGATCTTTAGAGTGTTGTGTTGAGATAACAACGGATGTTACTTTTGTGGGCTTGCCGTTCTCATAGTTCATAGTGACTTGGCTTTTTGAATCAGGTTCTATGCCTCTTAATAAACCTTTTTTTCTATCTTCTGCCATTAATCTTAGTATCTTATGAGAAAAGTGTATTGGTGCTGGCATCAAATCTTCAGTTTCGTTGCATGCGTATCCAAACATAATACCCTGGTCCCCAGCTCCTTCATCTTTATTGTCCTTAGAGTCAACACCCATTGCAATATCAGATGATTGGGAATGCAAAAATGATTCTATTTTTGTTTGTTCTTTCCAGCTGAAACCTTCTTGGTCATATCCTATGTCTTTAATACAGTCTCGTACTTTTTGAATAAGTTCATCTGCTTTAATTTCTGGACCTCTAATTTCTCCCGCTAAAATAACTTTATTAGTTGTGGTTAATGTTTCACACGCGACTCTAGAATATGGATCTTTTGTTAAATAAGAATCCACAACCATATCAGAGATTCTATCACAGACTTTGTCTGGATGACCCTCAGAAACAGATTCGCTAGTAAATAAAAAGTTATTTTTTTTCATTTTTTTTGAAAGCAATAAAGATAAAAACACATGTAAATAAAAATGCAAAAAAGATCAAATCAATTTTATACTTTTTTGGAACATTGTTTATAAATGGAACATTTAGCTCTATAGCACCTGTTTCAGTTGGTGCTACTAATTTTCTTATCTTACCCTTATTATCAATAAAAGCACTAAAACCCTTGTTCGCGGATCTTATTAGAAAAACATTACTTTCTATTGCCCTAAATATTGCTTTTGCAAAATGTTGATCAGGTCCTACTGTTTGTCCGAACCATGCATCTTCTGAAATATTAACAATTAAGTTTTTTTGTTTGTTTTGACTTAATTCAGGAAAAATTATCTCATAACAAATTAATGGTAAAAGTTTTAGTGTATCTAATAAAAAAATATTATTATTTTTTCCTCGAGAAAAAGACTTGTAACCTTCAGTTACTTTTTTTAAACCTAATTTTTTCAAAAATATTTCAAAAGGTAAAAATTCTCCAAAAGGAACCAGTTTAACTTTGTCATATTGATATATAATGTCCAGTTTGTTGTTAACAATGACTAAGCTATTGAATATCTGATTATTAGTTTGGTTATCTACAGTCGTATTAACTCCAAATAATATCAGATGTTTGTCTGAAAATGCTTTTTTAAAAGACGATTTATATTGTTTAATTTGCATAAGGTCAAAGCCAGTGAAAACACCTTCTGGCCAAACAAAAAGAGTTTTTTTGTCTTGTTCTGGTGAACTATATTTTATTAATTTCAAAATATTTTTTTTTAGATCGTCATTAGATAAATTATATTTTAAATCAAAACTTGGAGAAATTATTTTAGTAAAAATTGAATTTTTAACGTTTAATACCTCTTGTTTAAAATACTCATTATTTTTTTTTATTACTGAAGAACCATAAATATAATTCCCAAAAAAAATAACTCCCAATAAAATAAATATAGTGAGACTAAATTTTTTTTTAAAAATTAATAAAAGTGGTGAGCAATAAAAAAGAATACATAGAAAGTTTAATGAAAAAAAACCTATGATGGGTAAAGTTTGGAGAACATCGGGTGTCCACGACCAGGTATAAGCCCAAGCATTCCAAGGAAACCCTGTGAGAATTTTAGCGCGCAGATAATCCATCGTAGCGAATGAGCTTGAAAATAATAAAATGGAGGTAAAGTTGTTTTTTAAAAATGGGCCTGCTATTAAATTTCCTAAACCAAAAAAAAGTGCAAGAAAAATAGGTAAACCAATAAAAGAAATAGGTATTAAAAATTTGAAAGTTTCATCAAATGTAAGAGAGTTTGATATCCAGTATGTTCCTGTTAAAAAAAAACCAAAACCAAACAAATATCCAATTAAAAATAAATTTAATAGATATGGTTTTTTTCTATAAGTATTTTTTGACCTCCTTTGCACGTAAGTCGTAACTAAGAATAATGCTGGAATAATAAAAAAGTTAATATAATTGTGATTAAACGGCTGAAAACTAAAAACTGTTATGGTGCCTAAAAAAAAAGGAAATAAGAAAACTAAAAAAAATCTACTATTTAAAAAATTTAAAATCATATTATTTAATAGAACTAGTTACTTTATTTTCTAATTTTTTCATAATATGAAAATCTTTATTTAGTTTGTGGCGATAGCCAAACAAATGTACCAACCCATGAATCCATATTTTGTCAAACGTAGTGGAAAAAATATTTTTTTTGCTCATTTTAATAATTTTATTTAAATTAATTATTATGTCCCCAAGATAGATACTGTTATTTTTTTTTCTTAAAAGTTTATTTAATATTTTTTTTTCATGAAATGGAAATGATAAAACATCTGTAACTTTATTTTTTTTTCTAAATTTTTTATTTAATTTTTTAATTTCAATATTTCCAGAAAGTAGAATTGTAAAATAAATTTTGTTCTTTTTAAATAAATTAATTTTCTTTGTAGCTTTTTTTAATTTATTATTTAGATAAGTATTGGGGTTGGTAATGTGCTTTTTCCAATTTTTATCTCCAATTAATACATCAACTTGGATCATCAGTTTTTTTTTGATACGCCTTGATAATTTTAGACACCAGCGGATGTCTAACAACATCTGTGTGGTCAAATTCAACTATTTTTATTTCTTCCACATGTTTTAAAATATCTTTTGATTTTCTTAAACCAGAATGGGATTTATTAATTAAATCAACTTGAGATGGATCACCATTCACCACTAATTTTGAATTTTCTCCAATTCTTGTTAAAAACATTTTTATTTGTGTTTCAGTGGCATTTTGAGCTTCGTCTAAAATAGCAAAACAATTTTTTAAAGTTCTACCCCTCATAAAAGCAAGGGGGGCAATCTCGATTTCTCCTGATTCTATTTTTTTATCAATTTTTTCATAACCAAATAGTTCGTACAAAGCGTCATAAAGTGGCCTCAAGTATGGATCAACTTTTTCTTTCATATCTCCTGGAAGAAAACCTAGCTTCTCTCCCGCTTCAACAGCAGGTCTAGACAAAATAACTCGCTCGACTTTTTTTTCCATTAACATAGTTATAGCTACTGATACTGCGAGAAAGCTTTTTCCTGTTCCAGCAGGTCCGAGCGCCAACACAATATCATTTTCTCTTAAAGCTTTGATATAGTCTGATTGCTTTTGAGATCTGGCTATCACAGATTTTCTGGGCGTTTTAATCAGTTGAGCAAAAGACTGTACGTTAGATTCTTTTTCCTTATCAAAATTTAAATTTTTATTCACTGATAGAATGATATCACTTTTTTCTATATTATTTGTCAAAAGATACTTGTTAATTAAAAATTTTATCGCGTCAGAAATACTTGTTGTGTTTTCTAGCGATCCTTTCGCAGTAATAGAATTACCTCTAAAAAATAGAGTTGTTTGAGTAAGTTTTTCTAATTGTTTTAAATTTTCATTAAACTCACCAACAATTAAAGAAAGAATATTATTATCTAAAATTTGAATACTTATAGTTTCTTTGTCTATTTTTTTTATTATAATTTTTTGTTCTAATCTATTTATTTCAGACATTAGTTGAGTTGTAATAAATTTTTATTATTTGAATTAACAGTTCCAAATAAACTATTGTGATTAAAATCATTAATATTTATATTAAGAATTTTTCCGCTTAAGTTTTCCTGGCTTTCAACAATAACAGAATTTAAGAATTTATCACGACCAAAATATTTATTCTGATTTTTCATTTTATTTTCAAAAAGAACTTCTGTTGACTGAGACAAAAATTCTTTTTTGCTTGTAGTATTAATTTTTTCTAGAGTGTCTTGTAATTTAATTAATCTTTTTTTAGATTCTGCTTGGTCAACATTCTTTAATCCAGAGGCCGTAGTACCAGGTCTGGAACTGTAAATAAAAGAATAAGAATTAATAAATTTAATTTTTTCTATTAAATCTATGGTTTGGTTAAAGTCAAAATTTGTTTCACCTGGATAACCTATAATAAAATCTGAAGAAAATTTAATATCTGGTCTTGCTCTTTTAAGACTATCAATTGTCTCACAATATTCATCGATGTTGTGTTTTCTATTCATTGCAGTTAAAATTTTTGAAGAACCGCTTTGAACTGGTAAATGAAGTATAGGCATTAGTTTTTCGCATGTTTTGTGGGCTTCTATTAAATCTTTTGTAATGTCTCGAGGGTGAGAGGTGGTATATCGAATTCTTTTCAAATCCTTAAAATCACTTAGCTTAATTATCAAATCAGCTAGACGGTATGTTCTTGCTTGCTGTTTGTATTCATATGCATTTACATTCTGACCCAGCAAAGTAATTTCTTTAGCTCCATTTGATATTAGTTGTTTTGCTTCTTTAATAATTTCATCGAATGATCTTGAATACTCAGGTCCTCTTGTAAAAGGAACTACACAAAAATGACAAAACTTATCACAACCCTCCTGAATGGTTAAAAATGAAGATACTTTGGAGTTTGAATTTTTAATTAAATTTAAAGTATCAAATTTTTCTATTACTTCAAATTCTGTACTATTAATTTTATTTTTTTTATTTTCTATTTCTTTTATCATATGCGGTATCTGGTGATATGATTGAGGCCCTACAACACCATCGATATATTTTTCACGGCTAAGCATTTCTTTATTCTCTGCTTGTGCAACACATCCAGTAACTAGAACCATAGGTTTTTTTTTATTTCTAAAGTCTTTTTTAAGTCGCCCAATATCATGGTAAACTTTATCTGTTGCTTTTTCTCTTATGTGACATGTGTTTAAGATATAACAATCTGCCTCTAATGAATTGTTAGTAGATAAATAACCGATTGGTTTTACTAAATCTAAAATACGATTACTATCGTACTCATTCATCTGACAGCCAAAAGTTTTAATAAATATTTTTTTAGACAAATTATTTTTTTATTTTAGACCCGTAGAGTTCTAATTTATGATCAACTAATTTATAACCTAATTTATGAGCTATTTTATCCTGTAGTACTTCAATTTCATTATCAACAAATTCAATAATCTCTCCTGAATTAATGTCTATTAAGTGATCGTGATGTTCATCTGATGAAGGTTCGTATCTAGATCTACCTTCTTTAAAATCATGACGTTCTATTATTCCAGACTCTTCAAGAAGTTTTACGGTTCTGTAAACTGTGGCGATGCTAATTTTTTTATCTACTAAGCTAACTCTTTTGTGTAACTCATCAACGTCAGGATGATCTTTTGCTCCGTATGTTAGTTTGGATTCAGACATTATTTTAGCAATTATTTTTCTTTGCTCGGTAAGCCTTACTCCTTTTTTTATACATTTTTCTTCAATAGTGCTCATATAAATATATTGTGCATTTAACTCAAATATAGTGGTTTAATCAATTTATATTCTAATAAATTATTCGCAATTAATAAATCTACATTTTTAAGGTTAAATTCGACCATTTTAATTTTCTCTTTGCCTATATTATTTATAATTTCATCATTCATAGTTTCTGAAGAAGTAACTATTACTGCATCTTCTGTCTTTAATTTGTTAAAATCAATTTTTCTAGGAAGAGAAAAATTATATGCATTATCAAAAATTCCTTCTGAAAAATAATAAAAATTATTAGTTTTTTGTATTGAAATAATTTTTCTTCTTTCTTTTAAGTATGGCGCGGCATTTAATAAAAAATAATTGTAGCCGTAAATATTTATTTTTTTTACCAATTTCAACCCTTTGGCAACTGCTAAAGAAATTCTTATCCCAGAAAAACTACCAGGACCAGAATTTACAATAATAGAAAGGTTTTTATCAATATAAGCATTATGATCCCTTAAAAAGTTAAATATATCTAAAACAAGCATTTCATTTTTAGTAAGATTAGTTTGTATTTTTTTGATAAAAAATTTATTATCAAATTTTAACAAAATAGAATCATTCTTACCCGTGCAATTAATAACTAAAAAATCTTTTATCATTTTTTTATTTACATTTTTTATATTTAATAACTTATTTTCTATGTCCAACAATATAGAGGATAAAGGTATTATTGTCCTTATGTATCATCGCTTTGATGAAAATAAATATCCTTCTACAAATATAAAAATGACTGATTTTATAAAACAAATTGATTTAATAAAAAAAAATAACTTTTCTTTTATAAACCCACACAATTTCGAAAATAGTCTTTTAAATCAAAAAAAAGAAAAAAAAATTTTACTAACTGTAGATGATGCTTTTAAATCTTTTTACGAACGTGCTTGGCCGATTTTAAAAAAACAAAAAATACCTTTTATACTATTTGTAAACACCAGAGAAGTTGGCACTAATGGTTATATGGATTGGTCGCAAATTAATGAGATTGCCAAAGAAAAATTTGTTCACATAGGTAACCACAGCTTTTCTCATGAATATTTAATCGACAAAGAAAATAAAGAAATTATTGACGATATAAAATTAGCCAAGGAAGATTTTAAAAAAAAATTAGGTTATAACTCTCCTTTTTTTTCATATCCCTTTGGTGAATACAGTGAAAATTTTAAAGATATTGTTAAGAAATTAGGTTTTAAGTTTGCTTTTGGTCAACATTCTGGAGTAGCAGATGAAACAAAAAATTTTTATGAATTGCCACGATTTCCTATTAATGAAAAATATGGGGAAATTAAAAGATTTTAAACTATTCTTAAGACCATACCTTTTAAATTTAAATCAATAACCCCTAAAGAAAAATATATTACTGACATCAATAATCCCCCAGAAGTTTTTATTGAGTTTTTTGAGAAAATAGAAAATATTAAACTAATAAACTGTTATTCTAATGAACAAAGTTCATGGAGAAAATCAAAAATTAAATTTCTAAGTTCCAATAAAATTAAAATTAATTTGACAGGTAAGTTTACTACCGAAAGAGGAAGGATTAATTGCTCTCTTAGGGAATCTAATGGATCTTGGCGTTGGTTAGGCGTGCAGTTTGTAATTGCTGAAAAATAAATATTAAAGTTTTAACTGATTAATTTCTTTGTAATCATCTATAATAACAGTCTCGAATTCATCTAAGTCATTCTGCTCAATAATTTTTTGCAAAATCTTAGTGTATTCTTTTCCTGTTTGAGCATAGTTATCAAGCTCATGAATTAATGCTAATCCAGATAAGTTTTTATTCTGCGTCCTTAATTGTGATCTTTTTTTTCTAAAACCTTTGTAGCCGGAGTGGGTATTTAAGTTAGAAATATAGGCTTTTACAGATGCTCTTAATAACGGAAACTTAAGTATTTTATGCCTCTGATTTTCTGTTTTTTCTAATGGTTCAATGCCAACACCATTCCAGGTCCACTGACCAAATATGGCATTACCCTCTAAAGCAAATCTTGATGTTCCCCATCCACTTTCTTTTGCTGCTTGAGCCAAAGCAATGGAGGTAGGAATAATATCTATTTTTTCTATTAGTTCTTCTATGTTTTTATTGGAAATTTTGTATTTTTTATATTTTTTATTTAGCCAGGCTTTATTTTTCTCTGATTGATTCTGTTTTATTATTTTTAGTAAATATTTTCTATCATTTTTAATCTGCTCATTTTCCGCCACCACCAATGGCAAAAGAATTTGCAAAAAAGTTTCTTTTTTCTCTTTTACACTCTTAATTTCAACTAAATCTTTAGGCAGCCTTGTGAAATAAATTGGTTTTACTGTTTTATTATCTCTCACTGTGTCTAAATCATATTCTAAATCTTCAAATAAATTTAAAACCGTTTGAGTGTTTAATGTGTAATCAGTTTCAGGATTATATTTTTTTACTGTCTCAGTCGCGGTATCAGAGTTATTTTTTTTAATTTTTTTTTGTACTTTTGCTATTTTTTTATCTTTAGATCCTCTAGAATTTTCTTCTTTAATTTTTTTTTGTACTTTTGCTGTTTTTTTTTCGGTGACTTTAGAATTATTATTTTTATCAGATTTTATTTCTAGAGATATTTTCAATGAATCAACATTAGTTAAAAGTCCTTTTACGTAAAAACCACTAAAAACTAGTATCACGAAGACAGAGGCGTAAGCCCCCCTTGATACAATTTTATTTATATAAGATTCTTTAACTTTAAAATTATAAATATTATTTAGACCTTCGATTATAGCTTTAGAAAGAATTCTAAAAAAATTAGTAATATTTTTAAATATAAAACCAAAATAACTATTAATGCCGTCGAATGTTTTTCTTATAATAAAACTAAAATAACTAATAATACCGTCGAATGTTTTTTTTAAAATTTTACTTAAATCTATATTTATATCTATTGATAAGTTTTTTTTCAAAAAGATATAAAAAGGGTTTAAAAATTCAGTATTGATTTTATGAGAGAAATATCCTCTTCTTCTTGAAGGTATCGGTACTTTATTTTTTAAAAGCGTTAACTCTATTTCATAAGTAGTGAGTTTAAGGTCTTTGTTGAAAACTTGATCAATTTTATAAATCCGGGCTAGCTCGATTAGTTTTTGCCTATAGCTTACAACTTTTTTCATTTTAAATAGCCTCTACTGATTTTACTTCTTCGACATAATGACATAGTAGATTTTGAACGCCTTGCTTCAGGGTCATAAGAGAACTTGGACAACCTGAACAACTTCCTTGCAATTCCACGTGCACAACGCCGTCTTTGAAAGACTTAAATTTAATATCTCCACCATCTTTTGCAACTGCTGGTCTTACTTTTTCATCTAAAACTTTTATTATTCTACCCTCAACTTCTCCTAAATTTAACTTGGCTTCATTATTTTTTTTATTAAGTATAGGTTCATCATTTTTTTCAAAATAATCATTCATATGAGAGATAACTGTTGGTTTCAATACATCCCAAGAAATTTCTTTATTTTTTTTTACCGACAAGAAGTTGTCAGCTAATAAAACAAGTTCTACACCTTTTAAGTTTAGCAAATTTTTAACAAACTCATTCTTAATTTTATTGAAATCTTTTTTTTGAAATTCTTCAGTGCCAATTGTCGAAATTACTTTTTCAGATAAAAATTTTAACGAATCTGGGTTTGGTGTTAATTCTGTTATAATCATCGGCTATTTATATCATCTTTAATTAAAAAAAGCCTACCACATTTCGTATCTCTTTAAGGTTGTACTCAGCTATTTTTTTAGCTTTTTCCGTGCCTTCTTTGAGAACTTTTTCTAGATAACCTTTATCATCTAATAACTCTCTTATTTTTTTTCCAACTGGACAAATCACCTCAACTAAAACTTCTGACAGTTTGTTTTTTAAATATGAGTATTCTTTTCCTTTTAGTTCGTTTAAAGATTGCTCTAATGTTTTACTTGTCAAATCAGAGTAAATATTAATTAAATTGAAAGCTTCGGGTTTTTTTTCTAAGTCTTTTAAATTATCTGGTATTGAAGACGAATCTGATTTAGCTTTTTTAATTTTTTTTACAATATCATCTGCTGTATCTTTTATGTCAATTCTGGAGTAACCGGACTCATCTGACTTGCTCATTTTTTTACTACCATCTCTTAGGCTCATAACTCTCGATATATTTTTCTGTATTAATGGTTCAGGTATTGGGAAAATATTTTTTTTAAAATCATTATTAAACTTTTGTGCAATATCTCTACAAAGCTCTAGGTGTTGTTTCTGATCTGCTCCGACAGGGACATGTGTAGCTTTATATAAAAGAATATCTGCTGCCATTAAATTTGGGTAAATATAAAGACCAACACTGGCTTTTTCTTTATCCTTGCCAGCTTTATCTTTAAATTGAGTCATTCTATTCAACCAGCCAATACGAGCAATACAATTTAAAATCCAAGCGAGTTCAGCATGACCACTTACTGATGACTGATTAAAAATAATACTTTTTTTATTATCAAGACCAGTAGCAAGAAAACCAGCTGTGGTTTCTAAAATATTATTTCGTAATTCTTTTGGATTTTGAAAAGTAGTAATGGCATGAAGGTCAACAACGCAATAAATACATTCTGTTTGTTTTTGTAGATCAACAAAATTTCTTAGTGCACCAAGATAATTACCAAGGTGCAAATTGCCAGTTGGCTGAACTCCTGAAAAAACTAATTTTTTTTTATCCATTATTTAATTTGTTTTAAAATTTTTTATTTTAAAAACCCCTAGTAAGCGTGCTGATAATAAATACATTGCAGCCGCTGAGCCTACAATCATTATAAGATAAAATGACTTATAATAATTGTTATAAATTAGCTTATCCTCAAAAAAATTAATCAAAAAATATAGGAGTAAGCTCATTATAGCTGTAGAAATAATTGTTTTGAGAAAGTTGATGTAAAAACTAGAGCTAGTATTTAAATATTTGAGTTTTAGTAACAAAATTAAATAAATTATTACAGCACACCAGGTCGCTATGGATGTGGCAATCGGTATAATAATAAATCCTAGATCTTTAAAGTAAATAACTGATATCAAGATATTCAAAAAAACACTAAATACTGAAATATAAAATGGGGTTTTAGTATTATTTCTTGCAAAGAAGAAGTTGGAAAGAACTTTTATTAAAGCAAATGCAGGGACTCCAAAACCAAAATATTTTAATGCTTTAGCAGTTAAAATAACATCTATTTCTAAAAATGATCCATATCCAAATAGTGCACTGGTGATTTGTTGTGAGGCAATGATTAAACCCAGGCATGCTGGTATAGACAAGAGAAGACACAACTCGATAGATTTATTTTGTATGCTCATTGCTTCAGAAATATTTCCAGTTTTTATTTTTTTTGATAATTCTGGAAGTGCTACTGTTCCAATCGCAATTCCAGCAATGGCTAAATTAATCTGATAAATTCTATCTGCATAATATAGATAAGAAACAGCCCCAGCTTCGAAAGAGGCAATAATTGTTCCTACTAAAATATTAATTTGTGTAACGCCCGATGAAAATATACTTGGTAATAGTTTTTTTAAAAAAAATGTAATTTTTGAATTAATCTTAATTTTAAAATTGATTGATGGCTTGTAGTAATTCTTCGTAAAAAATATTAAAAAAATTAACTGAAATACACCTGCTAATGTGACTGCATATGATAGATTTAATTCAAAATTAAATTTAAAAAAATAAGAAATAAATAGACTTAAAATTAAAAAAATATTTAATATAATTGGTGCTGCTGCCGCTGCGGCAAACTTGTTATTTGAATTTAGTATTCCTGAGAAAAGAGATGACAGACTTACAAAAAATAAGAAAGGGAAAGTAATCCTAGTTAACTCTACGGCTGTATTAAATTTTTCTGTATCTTCGTAGAAACCTGGAGCAATTAAATAAACAATTACTGGTGTAAAAATCTCAACTACAAAAATAATTCCTAATAAAACTATTGCTAATAAATTTAAAACATCATCAGCAAATTTTTTTCCTTCAGTTTTACTAATTGTGTTTTCTGCAGAATAACTTGGAATGAATGCTGCATTGAAAACTCCTTCTGCAAATAGCCTTCGAAAAGTGTTGGGTAGCCTAAAGGCCACAAAGTAAGCATCAGCATATATAGAGGCACCTAGAAAGGTTGCTATTAGTATATCTCTGAAATACCCAAGCACTCTACTAATTAAAGTATAAAAACTAAAAACTGTAGTGGAAGATAATAAGTTCATATATTTTTTCTATTAAAAAAAATTAAATTATTGATGATTTTATCTATTTTATATTACATACTAAATTTTAATGACAAAAAAATCTAAAATTGACCA
>MDTF01000954.1_pt1 | contig 12884 bp, 12 predicted proteins | sample 811191 | NCBI WGS metagenome assembly MDTF01 (sample SAMN05326649, study PRJNA326480) | marine metagenome | isolation source: seawater | place: Southern Ocean | collected 2011
ATTTGATTATGAAACTAGCCTTTGCTATTTACAAGTAAATTATTATGAAGCAATTAAATCTCTTTATTGAATTAACAAGATTAAAAAAGCCAATTGGCTTTATGCTTTTATTTTGGCCTTGTGCGTGGGGTTTAACACTTGCATATGATTTCTCAAATAATCTTAATGATTATTTTTTTTATCTAACTTTATTTTTTTTAGGTTCAGTTTTAATGAGATCAGCAGGATGTATAGTAAATGATATCTGGGATAAGGAATTTGATAAAAAAGTCTTTAGAACAAAAGATAGACCTATAGCCTCAGAAAAAGTATCTATAAAACTAGGTTTGTTCTATGTTGCAATGTTATGTTTTTCAGCATTATTAATTCTATTAAACTTTAATACTTTTACAATTGCAATGGCATTAGGGTCCATGCCTCTAGCATTTACATATCCTTTAATGAAAAGATACACATATTGGCCACAACTTTTTTTGGGTATCACCTTTAACTATGGTCTAATTCTTGGTTGGATTTGTATTAAGAATCAATTGGATATTATTCCAATTATACTCTATTTAGGAGCCATATTTTGGACATTAGGTTTTGATACAATTTATGGATACCAAGATATAGTGGATGATGAAATAATAGGAATAAAATCAACTTCAATAAAATTTAAAAAAAATCCAAATTTATTTTTAATAATATGTTACTTACTTTTTATATTAACTTTAATTATAGTAGGCTTGTTTATGAGATTTAATTATATTTTCTATTTTTTTATGACAATTCCTGTCTTTCATCTTTTTTATCATCAAATATGTAATTTTAATTACAAAGATTCAAAAAATTGTTTTAAAATTTTTAAAAGCAATAATCTTTTGGGATTACTTGTGTTTATCAGTATTTTAATTGGAAAGATTATAATTTGATGAATAATTCAGATATTTTAAAAAGATTATATAAAGATTATACTGTAAAATTTAGATACAAGATTTTGCTATCAATTTTTTTTACTTTAATTATCGCAGCAAGCACATCATCAATTGCCTGGTTGCTTGATCCAGCAATTAAAAAACTATTTGTTGAAAAAGATCAAACATTATTACTGGTCATACCTGGATTAATTATTTTAGCTTTTGCCTCAAAGGGAGTATCTCTTTATTTGGCAAGAGTTATAATGATAGGAGTTGCTCATGATGTAGAGTCTGTAATTAAAACCGATATGTCCAGAGCATTAATTAAAGCAGATACAGACTATATTGACGAAAAGCATTCTGGAAAATTTATATCAAATATAACTTATGATGCTAGCTTGATTACAGACTTAGTTAGTGTTGTAATATTAAATCTCTTTAAAGACAGTCTAACATTAATAGGCCTATTGTCAGTTATGTTTTATCAAAATTGGAAGCTTGCTCTAATTGCTATAATTATGATTCCCTTAGCTTCATTTGCAGCAAAAAATTTAGGAAAAAGAATAGGAAAAGTTTCTACAGAAGCTCAAGTAGAATCTGGACGACTCAATACTCACTTAATAGAAATTTTTAAAAACCATAAAATAATAAAAATATTTCAACAGGAGGATAAGGAAAACTCCAGATTATTAGAGAATATTAACAAATTAAGAGATAAAGCAAAAAAAATTGCCACTGTTTTTGTTAGGGCAACACCAATTATGGAAACGCTTACAGGTATTATGATAGCAGCATTGATTTATTCTGCGGGGAAATTAATCTTGACTGGTGATCTGGAGTTAAATAATTTTTTTTCATTTTTGGCTGCTATGATGCTTGCTTATCAGCCCGTAAGGTCTCTGGCGACTTTAAATATTGCTGTTAATCAAGGCCTATCAGCTGCAAAAAGAATCTTACCAATAATAGATCTGAAAAATAAAATTGAAGAAAAAGAAGGTGCTATTGATCTTAAAGTGAAAAGTGGCAATATAGAATTTCGCAATGTTAACTTTAGATACAAAGATACAGAGACAAATGTACTAAATTCAATAAATCTTAAGATAGTTGGAGGTAAAATGAATGCATTAGTTGGTCATAGCGGTGCTGGTAAATCCACAATTTTAAACTTAATTCCTAGATTTTTTAATTCTACAGATGGAGATATATTGATAGATGATCAATCTATATACCAATTAAAAGTTCATTCACTTAGGAAAAGTATTTCATTAGTTAGTCAAGAAACAACTTTATTTGATAATACGATCAGAAATAATATTGCTTATGCAAACCCAGAAGCAACAGATGAGGAAATAATTGAAGCAGCAAAAAATTCATTTTCAGATGATTTTATAGATAAACTCCCTAATAAATACAATACACAAATCGGTGAAAATGGAGTGAGATTATCAGGAGGTGAAAAACAACGAATATCAATAGCAAGAGCTATTTTAAAAAAAACTCCAATCATTCTTTTAGATGAAGCAACGTCATCTTTAGATTCTGAAACAGAAGATAAAATACAAAAGGGCTTAAATTATTTAACTAAAAATAAAACTACTATAGTAATTGCTCATAGGCTTTCTACAATTTTAAATTCAGAAAAAATATTTGTTATTGATAAAGGTAAACTCATTTCTGAAGGCACGCACGAAGATTTATTAAAAAATTCTCCAGTCTATAAAAATTTTTATGATAAGCAGATAAGAAAAGATTAATGTTCTTTCTGTATAGAATAATAATAAATGTAATCATAATTTTTTCACCAATAATAATATTAATTCGTTTACTAAAAAAAAAAGAAGATCCAATAAGATTTAAAGAGAAATTTGGTTTTTTTTCAAAAAAAAAACCTAAAGGAAAACTTGTATGGTTTCATGGGGCAAGTGTTGGAGAAATATTAAGTGCGGTACCATTAATTCAACAATTAGAAAAAAATAAAAATATTACTAAAATTTTAGTGACATCCAACACTTTGAGCTCATCAAAAGTTATAAGTAGTTTAAAACTTAAAAAAACTATTCATCAATTTTTCCCAATAGATAATTCATATTTAGTAAATAAATTTCTAAAATACTGGAGTCCGTCCATAGCAATATTTATAGACTCCGAAATATGGCCCAATATGCTCACAAAAATAAATATTAAATCAATACCATTAATTCTTCTAAATGGAAGAATTAACAAAAAATCTTTTAAAAAATGGAAAAGAATTAGTTTAACAGCAAAATCGTTATTCAATAAATTTGATTTATGCTTACCATCAAGTGCTGAATCAAAAAAACATCTAGAATTATTAAATGCAAAAAACATTAAATATATTGGAAATTTAAAGTTTACAGAATCAGAAATAAAAAAAGATAATTCGAATAAAAATCTAAAAAAATTTTTTTCAACAAAAAAAGTGTGGTGTGCTTCGAGCACTCACAACAATGAAGAAGAAGTTGCTGCAAGAGTTCATCTAAAGTTAAAGAAAAAAAATAAAAACATTTTAACAGTTATAATTCCAAGACATATAAGCAGAACAGCTGAAATAGCTGATAAACTAAAAAGATTAAACCTAAAAGTTCATATACACAGCACAAGCGGTAAAATTGCTAAAAATACCGACATATATTTAGTTGATATATATGGCAAAACAAAAATGTTTTTTTCAATTTGTAAAATAGTTTTTTTAGGTGGTTCTTTGATTAAACATGGTGGTCAAAATCCTTTGGAAGCTGCTAGATTCGGATGCCAAATACTACATGGTCCAAATATTTGGAACTTTAATGAAATTTATAATTTATTAAATGAATTTAAAGTTTCATATAAAGTTGGTAATACAAAACAAATAGCAAGAGAAATAAGTATGATTTTTATAAAAAAAAATAATACTAAAAATATTAAATATAAATTAAATTCTTTAAGTAATAGAATTTTAAAATTAACTTTAAAAGAAATAGATTATTTTATCATTAAAAAATGAAAATTAAAAAACCATATTTTTGGGATTTGCAGAAACCAAACTTCATATCATATCTTTTGTTGCCATTTACTGTTCCAATTATATTAAATAACCTTTTATTAAATTTTAATAAGAAAAAAAAATCTCTTCAAAATACTAAAACTATTTGTATTGGAAATTTATATATAGGTGGAACAGGCAAAACTCCATTAACAATAAAATTAAGCCAAATCCTTAAAAAATTACATTATAAAACAGGTGTTGTTAAAAAATTTTACAAAAATCAAAATGATGAACAAAAATTAATAAAACTTAAAAATAAATTATATTGTTCCAAAAAAAGAAGAGTTGCTCTCAATAAGGCTATTAATGATGGAGTTGATGTTGTTTTATTCGATGATGGTCTTCAAGACAAATCCATAAATTATGATCTCAAATTTGTTTGTTTCAATAATATTAAAGGTATTGGAAATGGTTTTTTAATACCAGCAGGCCCTTTAAGAGAAAAGGTAGATAGTCTAAGTAAATACGATGCAGTGTTTATTAATGGAACTCAAACCAATAATGATAAATTGAAGAAATTTCTCAAAAAATTTAATAAAAAAATTAAAATTTTTGAAACTTTCTACAGGCCTACAAATATTAAAGAGTTTAGTACTAAAGATAAATATTTAATTTTTTCTGGTATTGGAAACCCTGACACCTTCAAAGAAGTATTAATTCAAAATAATCTTGATATAATTAAAGAGATCAGGTTTCCTGATCACTACCAATATAATAAAAATGATATTAATGAAATAAAATCTCTTGCTAAAAACTTAGGATCTAAGATTTTAACTACTGAAAAAGATTTTATTAAATTGAATAAAAGAAATGCTAGAGAAATTAGTTATTTATCAATTGATCTATTAATTAAAAATAAAAGTGAACTAGTTAATTTTATAAAATCTAAAGTATGAAGCAAATAAAATATTTTTTTCAGTTTCTTTTTATATGTTTTTTATTTTTGATTTTTAAGTTGATTGGTTTTAAATTGGCATCACATCTATCTAGTAAAATTATGTGTTTAATTGGTCCCTTTTTTAGGTCTAAAAAATTGATCCACACCAATTTGCTTAAGGCATTTCCAAACTTAAAACAAAATGAGATTAATAAAATTTCTAAAAGTATGTGGGGTAATTATGGGAGAATTTTATCTGAGTATATGTTTATGCGAGACATAAGAGATTCAAAAATTAAAAATATTTTAGAAATTGAAGGACAAGAAATTTTAGAAAAGATAAAAAAAAATAACAGGCCTGTTATTTTTATTTCTGGACACTTTAATAACTTTGAGTTGATGGCAATGCATATTGAAAAATCTGGTATCAATCTAGCAGCAGTTTATCGTCCTTTAAATAATAAATTTTTAAACTTTTTTATGGAAGGAATAAGAAAAAAATATATTTGCAAAAATCAGATTAAAAAAGGTATCTCAGGAACACGCCAACTACTTAATTGTTTTAAAAATAATATTTCTATTGCATTAATGATTGATCAAAGAGTATCTCAAGGCATCATGGCTAATTTTTTTAATCACAAGGCTTTAACTACTACCATTCCTGCACAATTCGTAAAAAAATATGACTGTCAAATTGTACCCGTTTACATAGAAAGAAAGAAAGATGATGCATACAAAATTATTATTCATAAACCCCTAGAGTTTAGAGTGGATGACACGATTGCAGAAATAACTTTACAATTAAATAATATTCTAGAAGATATGATTCTTCAAAACCCAGATCAATGGATTTGGTCTCACAATAGATGGAAATAAAAGTAAATTAATTATCTTCTCTCTTCTTGGCTGCTTCTATGTATGAAAAATAAGGCTCCTGTAAATCTACATTCCAATAATTAAGCTCTTCTAGTCTTATTGTCTTACCTGATATGGCACAAATAACGTGGTCTCCATGTTCAACAATTTTGAAATCATTGGGTAAATATTTTAATTTAGCTAATTTTTTTATCATTTTTAGTTTATATACTAATATATGAAAGTTGGAATAATTGGAAGCGGTGGTAGAGAGCATTCTATCTGTCTTGCTTTAACAAAATCTCCAAAAATAAAAGAATTATACTGTTTTCCAGGTAATGCTGGAACTGAAAAAATTTCTCATAATATAAATTTAGATATAAATAAATTTAATGATCTTAAAGACTTTATTTTACTTAACGAAATTGACTTAATAATAGTGGGACCTGAGCAGCCTCTGGTAGAGGGTATAGTTGACTATTTGGAGCAATATAAAATTAAGGTTTTTGGACCTAATAAAATTGCATCTCAACTTGAAGGATCTAAAATTTTTACAAAAAAGCTGTGTGAAAAATACAATATACCTACTGCAAAATTTGGTGTTTTTGAAAATACAACTAGTGCAATTGAATTTGTAAGTAAAAGTAAGCACCCCTTAGTAATTAAGGCAGATGGTCTTGCGTCTGGCAAGGGTGTCTATATATGCAATGATGTGGATGAGTCTTTAGATTCAATTAGAGAAATATTTGAAGGAAAGTTTGGTGAAGCAAAAAATATCCTTGTAGAGGAATTCCTTGAGGGTGAAGAAATGAGCTTTTTTATAATTACGGATGGAAAAACTATAAAAGGCTTCGAAACTGCTCAAGATCATAAAAGAGTGTTAGAGGGAGATAGGGGGAAAAACACAGGTGGAATGGGTGCATATTCTCCCTCTAGATTAATTAACAACGACCTAGAGAAAAAAATAATTGATACAATAATAAATCCTACCTTGAGGGGTCTTAAGGAAATTGGGACAAGTTACAAAGGTTTTTTATATGCGGGGCTAATGATTATAAAAGATGAACCTTATTTAATAGAATATAATGTAAGAATGGGTGACCCAGAATGTCAAACAATCTTGCCAAAACTAAATTCAGATTTATTTGAAATTTTATTGTCTTGTTGTAATGAAAAATTGCATGAAACAGAAATTAATTGGCACAATAAAAAAAGTTTGTGCATCGTGTTATGCTCGAATGGATACCCAGAAAAATTTATGAAAAATATTCCAATTAATGGTCTAAATAAGATTCCATTTAAGAATGATCAATATTGCTATCATGCAGGAACTGCTACAATCAAGAATGAGGTTTGTGCAATAGGGGGGCGAGTATTAAATTTTGTTAGTGTATCAGAAGATTTTTTAACATCTAGAAAGCAAATAATTAATTCATTGAAAGATCTAAATTGGACGGGTGGTTTTTTTCGAAAAGATATTGGCTATAAAGTAATAGATGAATGAGAATAATTTCTGGTAACTTTAAAGGAAAAAAAATTCTTCAACCAAGAGATCAAGCAACTAGGCCACTAAAAGACTTAACGAAGGAATCAATATTTAATATTATTAAACATACAAAAAAATTCAATATTGAGTTGTCAAACTCAAAAGTTTTAGATTTATTTTCTGGGGTTGGCTCTTTTGGTCTAGAATGTTTATCTAGAGGATCATCACATTTAATATTTGTTGAAAACTACAAGGAAGTTTTACCTATTTTGAAGAGAAACATTAAAGATATAAATTGTGGGGAAAAATCAACAATTATTGAAAAGGATATAATTAAAAATTTTAATTTTTCATTAATAAAAGAAAGAATGGACATTATTTTTATGGATCCACCGTATAAAGAAAAAAACTTATCAGAATTATTAACAAAAATTGCGACATCCAATATACTAAATCCCCAAGGAATAATTATTATTCACAGACATAAAAAAGAAATAGATTCTTTCCCAGAAAATTTTAAAATTCTAGAGGCAAAAGTGTATGGAATCTCTAAAGTTATCTTTGGGTGTTTTTAGATTAATATTTTCTTTGTTTCTTTTTTTATTAACTCAACAGAAGGTTGATCATAGGGGTTAACATTTAAAGCTCTTCCTATCAATATTGTTTCTAAAATAAAAAAACAGAACAATTCACCTAGTGTTTTTTCATCTCTAGATGAAATTTCAAAACTCCTAAAGGGTATCTTTTTTTTTAGGAAAACATTTTCTGTAGCTAACTTTTGAGCGTATATGATTTCATCTAAACTTTTATTTTTTAAGTGAGCTTGACTATGTAAAATTTTATTATTAATAATTTTAGAAGATTTTTTTTCTTTAACATAAAAAAAAGTAAAAAAATTATTTTTTGGACCATCTAAGTAAAGTTGCATTACGCTATGATTGTTTTTTGGCATGGAAGATACTATTGGCAAAATACCTTTCCCTTTTTTTCCCAAACTTTCTGCAACTAATTGCTGATACCAGTTAAATAAATTTTCTGATTTTTCATCATAATTAAGAATTATAGAGTTGGACTTCTTTTTTTTTAAAAAAAACAAAGTATTGCCTACATTCATAGTTAGCAAATCTATAAATCTTTTATTTTTGATTAAATTATTCATTTGTTTGAATTTTTTTATATTTAATCCCATTAATTCAGCAGGTAACATTCCTACTTCAGATAATACAGAATATCTTCCACCAATAAAATTATTATGATGGACAATTTCACTTTTTAATTCTTGAGCCAAAGATAATAAATAACTTTTCTTATTTTCTGTAATAAATATATTTTTTTCTTTTTTTTTTAATAAAAGATTTGTATTAGATATTGTTTCCAAAGTATTTCCTGATTTAGAAACAATTAAGTTAATAAAATTTGCTTGGTTGTTTAGTTTTATAATGGGGTTAAGGTTATTATAAAAATCAAAGCTTTTTTTTATTTTATTTTTTAAGAAGTCATAAATAGCTTCAGTTCCTAATATTGAACCACCCATTCCAATTACTCTGTAATTTTTTTCTTTTTTAAATTTAGTGATGAGTGAATTTTTATAACTATTTTTGTAAGAAGTGCATAGAGATTTAATTATAGTGTTCTTTTCCTTAATTAATTTTTTAAGATCATTTTTTACTCTTAAGTTATCTATTTTGAATCTAAAATTTTTAAAATTAATGTTTTTTGTTAACATTGATATTATTTTATTTTATCTAATATAGACTTTTCTATTGTGTCATAAGATTTCGTTTTTTGGGATTTATCAACCTGACTTGTTTTTTTTTGTCCGATGATTTTTTTCATGATAAGCTCTTCTTCAGTGTCAACATTAGCATTCGATGAGCCTGGTTCTGGTAAAATATTAAATTCTGGTGGCAAAACTAATGGATTTTTTTTCTCTACTAAAAATTCATCTGAATTATTTATTTGTTTTCCTTCGAAAGTATCTTTTACGCCTTGGCAACCAGCCACGAATAAAAAACAAACTAAAATCACAAAAGTTTTATATTTATATTTATTTATCATCAGCTTTCTTATTATAGAATAATTCTACAAAAATAAGGCAAAATACTCCAAATGTGATGAATATATCAGCTACATTAAACACAAACCAATGAAATTCCTTGATATGTAAATCAAAAAAATCTGGCACAGCTGAATAATAAATTCTGTCAAATAGATTTCCTAATGCCCCACCAAGCACAAATAATAAAGCATATCTTTTAATTCCTTTATTTTTTTTAATTAAAATAAGAATCGTAAAAGAAATTAATGCAATTAATATACTAATCAAATTATATATAATATTATGATCGAAAGAAAATAGCCCAAAAGCTATTCCTTTATTCCATATTAAATAAAGATTTAAATACGAATTAATATAAATATCTAAAGTTTTATTCATTTCCACTAAATTCAAAATATAAATTTTTGAAATTCTATCTAGAGAGAATAGAGTAAAAACAACTAACAAGTTTAATAAGACTTCTTTAAAATTTATTTTGAACATTTTAGTTAATCTTAAGCAGAATGTTTTTCACAAGCATTTTTATTAATCTTCCAGCATACTGGACATTTTTCTCCTTCTGCTTTTTTTGTTTCTACAGTTATCTGATCTGATACTGTTTTCTCAATTTTTGCATTAGATGTAATACAAAGTTCTGAAAAATCAGTATTTTCTACAATCTTAAATAAACTTTCATTTAAATGGATTGTCAGATCTGCCTCAAGACTGGATCCAATTTCTTTTTTTGCTCTTTTAGCTTCAATACTAATATTACAAATTTCTCTAATTTTTTTTAACTCATCCCATTTTTCATCTAAATCTTTATTTTCAAATGATTTTGGAAATTCCATAAATCTTTCTAAATGAATGCTTTTTTTATCTTTATTTATTAATGTAAAAATTTCTTCTGTCGTGAATGAAAGTATGGGCGCAAACCATTTAATCAATGACTCTAGAATTATATTTAGCACAATAATACAACTTTTTCTTTTCTCAGATTCTTTGGGATCGCAATATAATGCGTCTTTCCTTATATCAAAATAAAATGCAGATAAGTCTACCGTGCAAAAATTTAAGAGTTCTTTATAAAGATTATGAAAATCATATATCTTAAAGTTGTTTTTAAAATTTTTATTCAAATTATTTACTTTATGTAGCATGTATAACTCCAGCTCTGGTAATTGATTTAAATCTAATTTTTTAATATCTATTGTCTTAAAATCATCATTTAAATTTCCAAGTAAATATCTGAACGTATTTCTAATTTTTCTATAAGAGTCCGCGTGCTGTTCTAAAATAGAGTAATCTATTCTTAAATCTTCTGCATAATTTGATGACGCAACCCATATCCTTATAATATCAGCTCCATATTTTTTTAAAACATCTTCAGGCGCAATCACATTTCCCAATGACTTCGACATTTTAAAACCCTTGCCGTCTACTACAAATCCGTGAGATAATATTGATTCATATGGGGCTCTTCCTCTAGTTCCACACGATTCTAGTAATGAGGAGTGAAACCAGCCCCTGTGCTGGTCTGATCCCTCTAAATACATTGATGCTGGCCATTGTAGATCTTCTCTTTTTTCTAAAACAAATGCATGTGTACATCCACTATCAAACCAAACTTCTACAATATCACTTGTTTTATCGTAATCATCTGCTTTATATTTATCACCTAAAAATCTTTGTGGATCATCGGAAAACCAGCAATCGGAGCCTTCTTTTTCATAAATACTTGCAATATTTTCATTTACTTGGTCATCCACTAGAATTTTTTTTGTTTTTTTATGAACAAATATTGGCAGTGGAACTCCCCAAACTCTTTGTCTTGAGACACACCAATCTGGCCTTGTTTCAATCATTGCTTTTATTCTTTCTCTACCTTTACTTGGGTAAAATGTAGTATCATCAAGGGCTTTTAGGGCTTTTTTTCTAAGGCCATGACTTTCCATCGAAATAAACCATTGTGGTGTAGCTCTGTGAACTAGTGGTGCTTTTGATCTCCATGAGTGTGGGTAAGAGTGAACTAACTCACCATTTGATAATAATTTTTTTTGTTCTTTTAATTTTTCTATTACAATTGGATTTGCTTTAAAGATATGTGTTCCTTCAAACAATGGAATATTTTTAGTATATTTTCCATCACCATCCACTGTCTCTATTGCTTTAATACCATGATTTAGACAAAGGTTAAAATCATCAGGACCATGACTGGGGGCGCAGTGAACAATGCCCGTTCCCTGTTCTATTGTAACAAATCTTGCTTCAAACATTGGAATTTCATAATCATATCCTAGATCTAGGAATGGATGGCTGCAAATAGTACCTTTGAATTCCTTTCCTTTAAATTTTTTAATTTCTTTATATTTTTTAATATTACATTCTTTAATAACAGAATCTAACAGCTCTTCTGCAATTACTATTTTTCGACCTTTAAAATCTCCTTCATCAATTAGTTGAATAATTAAATAATCTAAAGCCTCATTATAGGCTAGGGCTTTATTGGCCGGTATTGTCCAGGGGGTTGTTGTCCATATAACAATATCTGCTCCCTCAAGTTCTTTTAGGTTAGATTTTGTGACAGGGAAGGCAGTATAGATTGTATCTGATTTATGATCTTGATATTCTACCTCAGCATCAGCTAATGCAGTTTTTTCAACAGTAGACCACAGCACAGGTTTAAAACCTTTGTAAAGACTTCCTTCTTTTAAAAATTTACCTAACTCTCTTACAATTTGTGCCTCAGAATCAAAACTCATAGTGGTATAGTGATTTTCCCAATCCCCTATAACACCTAATCTCTTAAATTGTACCTTATGAACTTCAATCCATTTTTCAGCAAATGCCCTACATTCTTTTCTAAATTCTGTTATTGGAACTTCATTTTTATTTTTTTTATTTTTTTTATACTGCTCTTCGATTTTCCACTCTATGGGCAGTCCATGACAATCCCAACCAGGAACATAAACTGAATCCTTTCCATCCATTTGGTGAAATTTAACAATTATATCTTTTAAAATTTTATTTAGAGCTGTACCCATATGAATGTTTCCGTTTGCATAAGGGGGGCCATCATGAAGTATAAATTTTTCTTTACCTTTATTAGATTTTCTTAACTCCTTATAAAGATCGATCTTTTTCCAATAATCTAGTATCTCGGGTTCTTTGCTCTGCAAATTAGCTTTCATAGAGAAGGCTGTTTTAGGTAAGTTTATATTTTCTTTGCTCATTTTAACTTCTTTTAGCAGTTATTAAGTCACTTTGAATTTGTTTTTTTAATAGATCAACGTTTTTAAATTTTATTTCATTTCTAATAAATTTTATGAAATCAACTGATAAATACTTATTATAAAGATTTCCAGAGAAATTAAAAATATGAACCTCTAATAAAATTCTCTTTTGATTAAAAGTAGGCCTATAACCAAGGTTTGCAATCCCTTTTAGATATTTCTTGGAATTTTTTTTTTTAACTTTAACCGCATATACCCCTGGCATTGCAATTACATAATCTTTGATGTCTATATTGCATGTTGGAAAACCAATTTTTTTTCCTTGTTGTCTCCCCTTTTGGACTATTCCTTCTATTGACCAATCTCTATTTAGTAACTTATTCGTTTTTTCTAAATTACCACTCTCTAACAGAGATCGTATATATGTTGAAGAAATAATTTTTTGACTTA
>MDTF01001567.1_pt1 | contig 12883 bp, 13 predicted proteins | sample 811191 | NCBI WGS metagenome assembly MDTF01 (sample SAMN05326649, study PRJNA326480) | marine metagenome | isolation source: seawater | place: Southern Ocean | collected 2011
CCCTGCTTGCAGAGCTGCTAAAGAGGGGCGTTAAGTTAACTGAGACGGGTACGCCAACATATTCACCATTGGCTATTTGGCAAGACTCCATTCTGAACCACATTGCACTAACACGTGCGAACGAGAAGTTTTGTTTAGCAATATCTAGCCTAAAGTGACGAGAGCGTTTCTGCTCATCGAATGTTAACTTCTTTGCCTCGTCTTTAGACATTGGAGTAAGTGTTGTAACAACTCTAGCAGCATCCTTAAAGGCTGATGCGCCGCGAGCTATATCAGCATTACCTGCTGAGCTACCTTGATTATCCAGCTTCCGTGTGTGATGGATAAGTATGATAGCAGCGCCAGTTTTAGCAGCAACCTTACGGTATATAGACATGACTAGATCCATGGCCATGTTATCGTTTTCAGGGGCGTTGTGGGTCGATACGAACGGGTCTACGATGAGTAACCCGATATCTTTGTAGATCATGTATCGGATCAGGTGTTGAGCTAATTTAGTTTCCTTTTGACCACTATCACTCATCTCCGATAACATGTGCTTCGCCTCGTAGCCAGAGGCGTAAAACAATGTATCCTCTAACCTACTAGGGCAAACTCCGTACTGAGTCGTTATACCAGCAATCCTGCGCTTTAACTCATCACTTGAGTCTTCGTTGTTGATAATTAGCACGTTAGCCTGCTTACGGACCCCGAGGAGTAATTTGTCAGTATTGGACGCAACTGATACTCCTAGAGCAAGGGCCAAGGTGCTTTTACCAACACCTCCAGGAGCCACAATGCCAGCGATATACTTCTTTAAGCATAGCCCTTCTACCAGCCAATCTCGTGTTGGTATGTGGGCAATGTCAGTATTAAAACTCCTACCAATAGTGGCAGGAGTAAACGTACTGTTCTTGCTGTAACCATTACCTGTGCTATGATTAGCCTGTCCTGTTTGGATAGAGCCCTTTGTTTGCTGTCCAGCGGCAAGGGCTTTTTTATTTATAGCATTCATTTAAATCACCTCCTTACAAAATTTCACATTACAGCCAACCACACTGTAGTTGCTGACCCAACACCGAACTTCATTATTCGTACCTAACACTGGGACTCTCGTTGACTCAATGATCCATCCATCGGGTCTGAGCGCATGAAGCTTTTGGCTAATCCCACAGTGGCCTAGCTCGCCCAGTTTGATTGTCGTGATACCGGTTCTCCTGTTATCAATAAGATCTTGAAGCAATCTAGCAATTGCTGGTGGGTAAGTTGCCTCTCGCTGAAAGGCGGGAAGTGTTACTGGTTGGTGTGGCTTGCGTGTGGACTTACTCATTAGCAGCACCTCCATCACGTTGGGATATGCGTTGACCAATCCATGCATCAACTTCACTCTCTACCCAAGCAACAGATGTGCCGTTTTCGACCAGCCTCACGGGTCTAGGGAATTTACCTGCTTTACTGAGTTGATAGATGTAAGCACGGCTTAACTCAGTGCGTTCCAGTACCGATTTGATACGTAGAAGCTTCGGTGGTTTGAGTAGGACATTATCTCTAGGGAGAAAGGAAGAAGCAGTTGTAACTGGCTGCTTGGTCAATATGTTAAGTGGAATTGTGTGATCCATTTTACTTACCTTTGTGTAGTTAATTTAAGTGAAATCGCCGGGTGTTCTCACACGGCAACTACGTAAATATACACATTAGATAAAGTACTAACATCTGGTTAGAAGTGGGCATATATGGGTAACTTACCCACATCTACCTATATAAAAATACATAAAAAACAACGATTTATATGAATTAAATTTAATTAAATTTATTTCACTTAAGAATGTTTCGATTACTCCCTGATCCATATTTCCAGCGGACCTTTCCCCAATCGGCGAAGAATCTCTTCGCCGTATCATAAGACTCTGGCATAAATAGTTCTGAGTCTATCGATGAGAGTTCATCCCAGATAGCGGGTTTGCTAGGACTTCCTATTAATTGGTAAATTAGTTGAAAGTCTGGTCCTTTAGTATTCTGGTTATTAGCCTGTGAAAGTAACCACTTTTCTAGCACAGCTACGCGTCGTTCTTGAATAAGTAGTTGGGGTTTTATGGTTGTGGTGCTTGGATTGGTATTAGCATCTAGTAATGTGTCAGTAAGGTCTGAAGTGTTTACGTAAAAGCTATGTATGGGTAGTAACAATGGTTCAATAAAAGACCCTATTTCATCGACTATGAGGTAGGGATCGTTCCCGCTAACGATGCTGTGGATGAGTAGATACGAACAATCACCTGTAGTGGTGCAGGACTTTAAATAGACATCCTGCTCCATGTCTATAGAGTTGATTAATATTGTGGCTCCACAGGAAAGAACTTTAACTATCTCCCCATATTCGTAGACAGGTTCAACACCATCTTTTTCTTGCTGGCAATGTATCTCTTGTTGCACTGTAAATCTTATTTTAATCCGTTCATCTGCAGCATGGCTGAAGAGCATCCGGTAGGCTGTTTCTTTGGAATAACTACCATAGCCGAGCTCTGTTATAACGGTTTCCAGTGGCAAAGAAGAAGGTAGGTTTTTGTTCAGCATAGGACCCCTTATTGTTGTGGATAGTGAACCACATTGTTAAATTCAACATATCATACAGACAAAAAAAGGCTACCCCAAGGTAGCTCTTAAATTTATTATGAAGGTTGTTTAGGTGGTGATTGTTACGCAGGTTTGTATGGGTCTAGGTTGTTGGATATGTGTATATTTTAGTGTCTTAGTGGTAAATATCTGGAACTATCTTACTGGTAAGAAGCTACCAAGGAGGTAGCTATGGATTTACTTATAAAGGAGAGATAAGTGCTGATCTCTCTCTTCTTGCGTGGTATCGAGGTTGTTGAGCTCGGTTATGGCTTCGTCAATAGATTCTTGTAGGCTTTGGTTTAAGGAAACTTCTAGGACTTGAAGTCCTTTGTTGGCGGTTACGCCGGCTCGGTTTAAGGTCTTACGAACTGTCTTGAACATAATGTTCTCCTGATAGGATGGTTGGTTGTTAAGCGGGTAATAGGCTGAGGTCAGCCATGGATGTGACGGTAGAGGTGGTAACGATTAAGTGATCCAGGACTCTTACGTCTATTTCTGAGAGTAAGGTGGTTAGCTTCTTAGTGATGTTGATGTCACTAGTGCTAGGCGTTGTTGAGCCACTAGGGTGGTTGTGAACGAGGATGAGAGCTGCTGAATTGAGCTCTAGGGCTCGTCTAAGTATGACTCTAGGATGGACATTGGCATGGTCCACAGTGCCCCTGAAGAGTTTCTCGAAGGTGATTAGTTGATGTTGGTTATTAAGGAATAGGCAGCAGAACCATTCGTCTGGTTCATTGGCTATGGCTAGCTGACAGTATTGTTTTACGTCTTTGGTGCTGCTCATGCATTCGCTTTCACAGACTCTATATTTTAAGATTTTTATAGCGCTATTAATGATTGAATTTTCTTTAGTGGTATAACGGTAAGTCATATTTGATTCCTTGGGGTAGTTGTTCCAGGACAGAAGAGGCTGAAGTATCTATACGTTGAAGAGGAATGGTGCTAATGGCTTATTGATGGTTCGGAGTGCTGGTGTGGGGTTAAGACACAGGTGTGAAAAGGGTGTAGCTATCTTGCAAAAAACTACCCGAAGATAGTTATTAGATTTTAGGTGTAAAGGCGTGATAAATGCTGGTCCCTGTCCTCTTGAGAAGAGTCGAGGTTGTTGATCTCTGACATGGCTTCATCTATGGCCTCCTGTAAGCTTTGGTCTAAGGTGACCTCTAGTAGCTGAAGTCCTTTGTTGGTGGTTACACCGGCTCTGTCGAACGTCTTACGTATTGTTTTAAACATGGTTATTCCTTAGGTTATTGGGTCTAGGTCTGGTTGACCTTAAGCATCCCTTACCTTATGGGAACATGGCTAAGAGCTAGCTAACTGTGGGAATGTGTCTAGTGTTTAAGTGTTGGTGTTTATAATGATTCTTTAGGATAAGACGCGGGGGGTGTCTTGGTTTGAGGAGAGTGTGACCCTTAGTACTTGGGTCTTAGGCAAATGTTATATTTTATGTAACACCTGCGAATTATCCGTTATTGATGTAATGACAATGGAAGTTGCTAAAATCTGAGAATGGCTTAGACGTAAACTATGAACTCGCCTCCTATGCTGTGGTTAGGTCTGCTTGGCCACTACAAGAAACGATTGAAAGAGATATTGATTGTGTTTATAGATGAACAATTAAATCCACACCTTCTGATCTGAAAGCTGAACATGGTTACTTTGTTTAAAACTTTCAACAGTTTAATTATATTTGACTATGTCAAAATTAAATAATACCCAAAAATTGAACTTTATTTGATGACTATAAAAAATGTACATAATATCTTTTTGTTGACTAATTCTCTTTTAACGATAATAATCATATCAAATAATGATAATAAATTTACAAGCAATCAAAATTATTTGATTGATGTTAGTTTTGGAACCACCGAGACTGAGGAGTATTTATAATGAATCTAGTCAAGTACAAGTTAAGTCGTTTCTTCTATAACCTAGGTATGGGATTGTTTATAGTACTGGGTACTACAGGCGCTGCCAATGCAGTCGATAGTTTCCCAACACTTTTATGCCCACAGGGTTGCGGACCAATTGCCGCTGATACTATTTTAATGAATCAAATGATCAAAGCGGGCAGCTCAGCTGTTTTGATGCCTCAGGAAACTCCGGGGTATATCGCAAATATTCGTGAAATGGCTAATGAAAAACGTTGGAAGAGTACAGTTTTTGCAACTGAAGATGCGATTATTCAATTAGCTTATAGTGGAGGCACTGACGAGGTTAAAGAGTTTCTGCCTGATCCAATTCGGATTCGTTTTAAGCTGCTTTACGGTGAAGCTTGGTGGGCGCAGGGGAAATTTTTCGCAACCTTCAACCCAGATATTAAGACTGTAAAAGATCTAAAAGGTAAAAAGATTGCTCTCGGGTTAAGAAGTCAGAGTGACTGGGGATTTTTTGCTCGTCTATTTCTTGAGCATGGTTACGGCATTACTCCAAAAAATACCACTATTAATCATATGACTCCAGGTGCGTTAACTCAAAAGTTAGTTGATCGCAATGTTGATGCTGCTGTTACTGTTTTTGCTACTGAACCTGCTTTGAAAGAGTATTTAGTTGGTGGTCCAATGCGTCAACTTGAGGCGGCGGGCGATATTCGTTATCTGGGAATTCCAACTGAGATAGTGGACAAAGTCAATAAGAAGCTTGGTACGACATTCTTATCGGTTACTGTACCTCCTGGAACTCTTCCTAATCAAAAAGGAGAGCTGCAAGTAGCGGTCAACAGAGGTTATAAGGCTGTTCACCCTAGTTTTTCCGAGGACGCTGCTTATCGTATTGTAAAAGGTGTGCTTGAGGTCGGTCCGATAATGAAGGAACTTCATCCTATCTGGAAAATCTGGACACCAGATCTAATGGTGCACGGTTTGTCTGAGGATAATACCCACCCTGGCGCAATTCGCGCTTATAAGGAAGCGGGCCTATGGAGTAAGGCAGTTAATGATTTCGCAGAATTTAAGGTCACATACCCGATGAAGTAATCAAGAAGACCGCAGCATAATAAGCTGCGGTCTTCTCGAAGTTAACATAAACCTGTCTACTCTAAACAGAACTTATTTTCTTGATTTGGATTGCCCAAGTTGATTATAAAGAGGTTGTATGGTCGATTCAATCGAAGATAAGATGGGTGCCCCGTGCTTTTTTTGGGCAAGAATACTGTCAATAGTAAATTATTCTTTTTGGGTTTCTGGTATCAGTTTGTCAGTTTACCTAGCGGCGACGGCTGTTGGATACAGCATAGGCTCTTCTGAGCACTACTCAAATTTTATCTTTCTAATACTATTAATGTCTGGTTTGCTTGCGTTACGTAAACTCGTGATGGAGCGAATTTCAGGTACATATACACGTTGGTTTTGGGCTCAGATTGCTATAGCGATGTCGGCAACGCTCGCTTCAGTTTATAGTGTTGGGTATATCAGAATAAACGCATCACGCTTGGAGATTTCTCAGCCTTTTTTCGAAGATTTTGACCTTGTTATTGGTTTCGTGATGATATTTGGTGTCATTGTACTGAATTGGATACATTGGGGCTGGCTGCTTAGTTCTCTAATAATAGTTTCAATTCTTTATTTCTTTTTTGGACATAACATTGACAATATTATGTTCACTCACCCTCCATACGATACTAATTTTGTTCTCAATTACATTGGTTTGGGCACAACTCAAGGGTTCTTTTGGCTTGCTCAAATCGCAGCTGACAGTATCTACTTCTTGGTTATTTATGCTTCGGTATTACTTGGGGTTGGCGTCGTTGATATGGTGTTGGAGATAGGGAAAGCTGGAGGTCGTCATGTAAAAGGCGGAGCTGCTTTTGCTTCTATATTTGGTAGTGGGATAGTAGGGTCAGTGATGGGGCAGGCCGTATCCAATGTTGTGCTTACTGGTCGAATGACAATCCCGATGATGAAACGTTACGGATATCAGCCTTCCATGGCAGCTGCCATTGAAGCGAGTGCATCTACTGCAGGACAAATTTTGCCACCTATACTTGGATTGGCGGGATTCCTGATTGCGTCCCTGCTGAACCGACCTTATATTGAAGTAGCGCTTGCTGCGCTGCTACCTGGCTTGCTCTATTTAAGTGGCACTATTATTGGTGTATTAACTTATGCTAAACGGTTCAATCTCGCTAAGGTAACAGATCGTATAGACAGTAGTGTGATTAAAAATTTATTGCCAACTTTTTTAATATCTTTTGGGTTAGTGGTGTGGCTGCTACTAGGTTATCGTTCACCGGCATTCGCTGGTTTAATCGGGATTAGTGCTGCACTTTTTATGTGCCTATTTCAGGGAAAGCACCGTCCCAAATGGCGAAAACTCATTTTAGCACTGGATGAAGGACTCGTGCTTGTTACAGTACTATCATTATTACTCATTGCGATTGGGTCTCTAGGTCAGACGGTAATGACCACTAATCTCTCTGGACGTCTCGGCATGGTGCTTTTAGAAATCTTGCCTGATTCGAAGCTGCTGCTTCTAATTGGAGCAATGGTTGTATCGCTATTTCTTGGTATGGGACTGCCCACGCCAGTAGCCTACATGGTTGCATCTTTAGCTATGGTGCCTTTTCTTCAGCAAGTCGGCGTGCCACCTTTGCAGGCACATTTTTTTGTGTTTTATTTTGCTGTTTTCTCGACATTAACGCCACCAGTAGCATTGAGTATACTTGCTAGTGCAATGCTTGCTAAAGCAGGATTTGCAGAAACTGCTGCGCATGCAATGAAACTTGCTTGTACGACTTTCATAGTTCCGTTTGCCTTTGTTTATAGCCCAGAGCTAATGGCCTTTCCAGATGTAACTTGGGGAGTTCTAATTGCTGTTATCGAAGTCCTTTTTGTGCAATTAGTTGTTTCCATTTCAGCCTATGGGTACTTTGTTCGGCAGCTTACTATTTGGGAACAATTCGCCTTCGGAATAGTTGCGCTTCTGGCTTTTGTTGCGATGACTCACGAATTTATCTACTGGTATTTTCTGACTTACGGAAGTTTTGCTGCGCTCTTATTGTGGATCAAAATTCCAAGCATGAGAAGCACAGTCGATCAATCTATTAACTAACGGACATGAGTAATCAATATGTCATTTAAATACAAAGAAATTGCAGAAATATTAAAAATCATTGACGCCAGCGACTGTGAAGAGATGATACTTGAAACCGATGGAATACGTCTTGTCGTAAAGCGGCAAGGCGCTGCCCGAATAGAGGAGCTGAGCGGGAAAAATGAATTTACAACTCAACAACCACAAGGAGCACGTCAACAGTCAGCGCCGGCTTTTAGCAGTGCTCCTAGTCTTTCCGAACCTGAGCCTAAATTGAAGGAACGCACCGACGGGTGTATCGAAATTCTTGCGCCAATGGTCGGCACTCTTTATCGGTCACCATCACCCGCTGAGCCAGTATTCGTATCTGAGGGAGATTACGTTAAACCGGGTCAGCCTTTATGTTTGATAGAGATAATGAAGCTTTATACAACGATAGAATCAACTGTGACAGGTCGAGTAAAGGAGATCACTGTAAAAGAAGGTGCCCTAGTTTCGTACAATCAGGTTTTATTTGTATTAGAGCCTGATTCACAGAAATGAGGTTAATCTATGCAAACTGGTAACATCTATGTAGCTAATAATATGACCATTAGATCACTGGTCTTCTCTGAAGGTTTGCGAAAGTTTCTCAGCTGCATTTTTCAAAGCCGGAATGAATTTGTGTGCTTCTTTGAGCGTGAGTCTAGCTTCTGGCGCGGACATTGCTATGCCGGCAACCACACGGTTGCGACGACCTCGAATAGGTACAGCTATACAAACTACGCCCGACATAAATTCAGCATCATCAAACGATACACCTTTGGATTTAATTTCTATAAGCTCTGCCGCCAGCTTCTTAGGGTCAGTGTGCGTATTGTCCGTATAGCGAGTCAACGGCAATGTTGTCAAATACTTACGGCGTTGAGCCTCAGACATTACACTGAGAAACATTTTGCCGAGTGCAGTACAGTGGATAGGAACTCGACTACCCGCTTCAAAGCGCAGACCGAGTGGCCATTTAGTTTCAACTCGATCGATATAAATAATCTCTCCAGTAGCTATAACACCGAGATTACAAGTCTCACCAGTTTCCTCGGCAAGTGCACTTATAATGCTATGGCGAGGGCCAAGTCGAGCCGCTGCAGCGAGAGTATCCAACGCCAGTGCCAACAAACGATCTCCGACGACAAGGCGACTGCTGGATGGGTCGCGTTGCAAAAAGCCAAATTCGCGCAATGTTGTGGTAAGGCGATGCGCGGTGGGTATAGCCAGCCCAAGCAATGCAGCAAGCTCGCTAGTCGTTGGAGGATGAGAGTGATTTACTGCTGCTTCAAGAATATCCAGTGCTTTTGTAAGAGAGCCAGAGCGCTCACCAATGACGCTATTTTTTTGTTTCCTCAAAGCGCTCATCTTCGGCCCATAGTTATAATTCTGTTATGTTTTATCAGTATTATTCTATCACTATTCGACAGGTGTGGCAGTTATTTTGAGCTTAACCCACATCAACGGTTAATTTTAAAGAAGATAACATTATGAATCGTGTCTTAGTTGCAAATCGTGGAGAAATAGCAGCCCGTGTTATCAAGGCTTGCCGATCATGCGGAGTTAAAACCGTGGCGGTTTATTCTCTGCCAGATATTGCATCATCTCACAGCTGGTTGGCCGATGAGGCAATATGTATTGGTAGTGCTGCAGCAAGCAATAGTTACCTGTGTCAGGATCGGCTAATACATGTAGCATTGCAGACTGGGTGCGACGCCCTTCACCCCGGCTATGGCTTTTTATCCGAGAGGTCTGAGTTCGTTGAACAGTGCCATCAAGAAGGGATTGTCTTCATTGGCCCGGCTGCGGAGCATATTCGACTTATGGGAGATAAGGCTAAAGCCAGAGAAACGGTAATGGCTCTAGGTGTTCCAGTAGTGCCTGGCTCTCTCGGCGCATACTCTGATATGGACGAAGCATTCGCTGCTGTCTCAGATATAGGCTACCCCCTTTTGCTGAAAGCTCGCTCGGGTGGAGGTGGGCGTGGAATGCGAGTGGTTGAAGAAGAATCACAATTCCATATTTTATTTGCACAAGCACGTTCTGAGGCCGAAGCTGCGTTTGGTGATGGAGAAATATATCTAGAGCGATATTTTGAACGCGTTCGTCATATCGAAGTACAAATCTTCGGAGACCGCCATGGTAACATTAGACATCTTGGTGAGCGAGATTGTTCTTTACAGCGTCGCCATCAAAAATTGCTTGAGGAAAGTCCATCACCTGTGCTTGATCAGTTCACTCGCGAAAATATTTGTGCAGATGCAATTTCTATCGCAAAAGGTATAAATTATGAAGGGGCCGGTACAGTTGAGTTTATCTACGATACGCTGAGCGGCGAATACTTTTTTATTGAAATGAATACTCGCATCCAGGTTGAGCATCCAGTTACCGAAGTTGTTACAGGTATAGATCTAGTAGCAGAACAGATTTATGTAGCATCAGGAAAAATACTATCGTTTGTTAATGATGAACTAGATTGCTCAGGTCATGCCATAGAATTTCGGATTAATGCCGAAGATCCAACACGAGATTTTTGTCCATCGCCAGGTGTTTTACACAAATGGCAGCCTCCAAGTGGCGAAGGGATTCGCTTTGATAGCCATGTGTATCAGGGCTACGAGATCCCTCCCTATTATGATTCATTGTTGGGTAAGTTAATTGTGCACGGTAAAGACCGAGATGAGGCACTGACACGTTCCCGCGCAGCATTACAATCGTTCGTAGTAGAAGGTGTTGCCACCACCATCCCCTTTCATCTGAAAGTTATTGAACACGAAGATTTTATCACCAACAAAATACACACACGTTGGGTAGAAACAGAACTGCAATGAGTGGACTAATGATATGCCAAAAAATGTAAAATTAATTGATGTAACACTTCGTGATGCGCACCAATGCTTATGGGCAACACGCATGACGACTGCAATGATGAAAGAAACGGTGCCGCTGCTTGATCGTGCAGGATTTGAAGCGATTGATCTAGTAGGCGGTGCTGTATTCGACGTTTGTGTAAGGTATTTACGTGAAGACCCTTGGGAGCGAATGCGCATAGTAAGTTCATGGGTGAAGAATACGCCGTTGATTTTACATAACCGAGGTCAAAGCCTATTCACCTTTGAATGTTTTCCAGATGACGTTGTTGAGCTTGCCGTGGAACGATTTTGGGCCAATGGTATGCGTTATCACACGACCTATGATGCACTTAACGATATACGTAATCTTGAAGTGCCCATTCGTGCATCTCGTAAAATTGGGTTATACACTGTGGCGGGACTTGTATACTCCTTCAGCCCTATTCACACTGATGAATATTATGTTGGGAAGGCAAAAGAGCTTATTACTCTTGGAGTTGATGGTATTTTTATTAAAGATCCCAGTGGGTTGCTAACTCCAGAACGTGTCATCACACTAGTGCCTGCGCTAAAAGCAGTTTGTGGAAAGCTACCTTTGCAGCTTCATACGCATTGTCTGTCAGGTCTTGGGCCATACGTTGCATTGTTGGCTGTCGAGCACGGGGTCGATGTAGTCCATACTGCAACTTCGACGCTTGCCAATGGTGCATCACATCCTCCTACTGAGTTGTTCACTAACAATTGTCGTCGGAGAGGACACAATGTTGACATCGATCTAGCGCCTGTAACAGAGGTCGCTGACCGATTAGCTTATATTGCTGAACGTGAAGATAAACCCATAGGGCATCCAAGAGAATATGATGAGTTTCATTTTCATCATCAGGTGGCGGGAGGAATGATCTCAAACCTTGAGTCACAACTGGAACCTCTTGGCATAGCACATAGAATCGACGAAATTCTTGAAGAGGCTGGGCGAGTTAGAGCAGATCTTGGTTATCCGATAATAGTTAGCCCGTTCGCACAATATATCATAACCCAGTCTGTACTTAATGTTATGAGCAAGGAACGTTACAGTTCTGTTCCAGATGAAATACGCAGGTATGTGTTGGGTGGCTATGGCGAGATTCCTGGGTCCATTGATCCTGATCTATATGACCGAATTACCAATGGTGCAGAACCAATTACTGAACGATCAGGCCAATTGCTTCAACCTGCTTTAAAACGCTTACGCCGAGAACGTGGCGTATTTGACAGTGATGATGATCTGCTTCTTGCCGCATTTTATAATCGAACCGAATACGATGCACTCAAGTTAGCGGGCCCTATTAATACCGATTACCCCCTCGCTTCAACACCGTTAGTAACTTTAGTCAAAGAACTGGTTAGCCGAAAAGACATACGTAGTTTCAATCTTGTACGTGGTCAGCAATCTAATAATATAGGAGGCAAGTAGAATGGATAATCCAACTATTATCACTGTTGCAATAACGGGGGCAATACCTCGAAAGAAAGATACACCAGCAGTTCCAGTCACTCCATCTGAACAAATTGAATCCACTCATGAAGCTTATGAAGCAGGTGCTTCTCTGGTGCATATTCATGTCCGAGATCCTGCGGATGAATCACCAAGCTCTGATCCCTTACTGTTCGCGGAAATTCAGAAAGGGGTACGCAAACACTGTCCGGGTATGATTATACAATTTTCAACTGGTGGTAGAGGTCGAGACCAAGTATCACGTGGCTCGATGCTTTCTTTGCGACCAGATATGGCTTCCCTTGCAACAGGATCAGTCAACTTTCCGAACAGTATCTATGAGAACCCTCCAGAGTTTGTAGAGGGCCTTGCGCGAACTATGATGCAGTACAAAATTAAGCCTGAGATTGAAATATTTGATTTGGCAATGCTCTATAATGCTGTGAGGCTGGTTGATAAAGGTTTACTTGACGCTCCAGTGCACGTGCAGTTTGTTCTTGGAATACCAAATGCACTACCCGCTAGGCAGTCGGTGATTGAGTTTTTAATTTCTGAGCTCGGTAAAGTATTACCCGATGCAACTTGGACAGCGGCTGGAATAGGTCGCCATCAAGCTATAGTAAATCATTGGAGTCTTCAATATGGTGGGCATTGTCGTACAGGTCTCGAAGACAATATTAAAATTAGTCGTGATCGACTAGCATCGAGTAATGCTGAGTTGGTGAGTCAGGTAGTGGCCCTCTGTGATCAATACAAAAGTCGACCAGCAACAACGGATGAAGCAAGAAAAATATTAAGTCTTGATCTTAAACCAAAAAGTTGATTGTAGTGGCACAGTGAATTTAGCCACCTAACAAGGGATATTATGATCATCTTTGACCAATTAGGTGGACCAATGGAAAATTCACAA
>MDTF01007951.1_pt1 | contig 12880 bp, 9 predicted proteins | sample 811191 | NCBI WGS metagenome assembly MDTF01 (sample SAMN05326649, study PRJNA326480) | marine metagenome | isolation source: seawater | place: Southern Ocean | collected 2011
TGATCATTGGATTTTAAGTCCAACGTGTCTACCAATTCCACCACCTGGGCATCGTATAAAACATTCTGAGCGAAAGACGGGATTCAAACCCGCGACCCTCACCTTGGCAAGGTGACGCTCTATCGCTGAGCTACTTTCGCTTTTTTACATTAAATCAAAGAATTCAATTTCTCAATTGAGAGTGCAAATATAGTTAAAGAATGTGATGTTCACCAAATAAAAGATAAAAAAAATTAACTCCCAATATATCTTTTAATTTCGTTGAGCTTCATCAAGGCTTCAACTGGAGTAAGCGTATTGATATCAAGATCTTTTATTTCATCTCTAATCTGCTCAAGAATAGGGTCGTCCAGTTGAATAAAACTCAATTGCATACCATCTTTAACTTTTTTAGACTTAATCGTTTTTCCTAATTTAACTCCTTTAGTAATTGGTGCATCACTCCTTAAACCTTCTAATGTTACTAAAACTTCATTCGCACGCTTTAAAACCGAATTTGGCATTCCGGCTAGCTTTGCGACATGAATACCAAAAGAATGCTCACTTCCACCTTCGATGAGCTTTCGCATAAAAATCACTTTCCCATTTAACTCCTTCACAGAAACATTAAAATTTTTGATCCGATCAAACTGTTCAGTCATTTTATTTAACTCGTGATAATGTGTTGCAAATAATGTTTTAGGTTTAAACAAAGGATATTCATGTAAATACTCACTGATTGCCCAAGCAATTGAAACACCATCGTAGGTACTTGTACCTCTTCCAACCTCATCCAGTAAAATCAAACTTCTTTCTGATAAATTATTTAAAATATTTGATGTCTCATTCATCTCAACCATAAAGGTTGATTCACCACTTGAAATATTATCAGAAGCTCCTACCCTAGTGAAAATTCGATCAACTATTCCGATGATGGCTTTTTCTGCTGGCACAAAACTTCCAATTTGAGCCATAATTGTTATTAAGGCAGTTTGACGAAGCATTGCTGATTTACCGGCCATGTTTGGCCCTGTTACCATTATTATTTGCTGCGTATTGCTATCAAGGTACAAATTGTTAGAAATATATGTTTCACCAACAGGTAAGTTTTGCTCAATTACAGGATGACGCCCCTCTTTTATGTCTAGTGCTAAAGAATCGTTTACAATTGGTTTAGAATAGTTGTAACGAGCAGCTGTTTTAGAGAACGATAATAAACAATCTAACTCTCCAATTTTTTGTGCGTTGAATTGTAGTTCTGCTAAAAACTGACCAACATATTCCACGACTCCTCTATATATTTTAGACTCAATTCCGTTTATCTTATCTTCGGCCGATAGTATCTTAGTTTCAAGTTCTTTTAGCTCTTGAGTAATATATCTTTCCGCATTTACTAAAGTCTGTTTTCTAATCCATTCCTCAGGAACTTTATCTTTATGAGAATTCCTTACTTCTAAATAATATCCAAACACATTATTATAGGCGATTTTTAACGATGATATTCCCGTTCGTTCACTTTCTAATTTCTGTAAATTTAATAAATAATCCTTTCCTTTTATTGTTATATCTCTATACTCATCTAGCTCTTTACTTACTCCATCTGCAATCAATCTACCCTTTCCAATTACAGCAGGTGCATCAGGATATATTTCCGTTTCTATTTTTGATACAACCTCGTCTAAAGGTTTTACTCCTTTTAATAATTGAGCTATAATAACTGATGATTCTCCTGATTTCTGAACCGAAACAGTAGCTTTTATAGAGTCTTTTAATAACAATAGTTCTTTCGGGGAAACTTTACCTACTGAAACTTTGGAAATAATCCTTTCGATATCTCCAAACTGCGACAAATGCTCATTAAAATTAACTGCCATTTCCTTCTGTACAATCAACTCCTCAACAACTGCATGCCTGCTTTCAATTTTAGCAATATCCTTTAATGGAAGTAATACCCATTTCCGAAGCATTCTGCCTCCCATTGGAGTTGTTGTTTTATCAATTACATCCATTAATGTAATTGCATCTGGGTGGTCAGAAGAAAGTAACTCTAAACTTCTAATCGTGAAATGATCTAACCAAACATATTGATCTTCTTCAATTCTTGCAATACCTCTTATGTGTGCCGTTCTTTCATTTAAAGTCTCCCCTAAATAATGCAGAATTACACCCGCAGCAGTAGTTGCTAGATTCATTTTATCGATTCCAAATCCTTTTAAGGATTTTAGGTCAAATTGTTTTTGGATTTTTTCTTTTGCAAAATCTAAATTGAAAATCCATTCATCTAAACCGTAAGTGTAAAAACTAGCTCCAAAATACTCTGTAAACTGGTTGTACTTCGGCTTATTAAAAAGAACTTCTGTTGGTTTAAAGTTATTTGCCAACTTTCGGATATAATCAATCGATCCTTCAGCAACCATAAATTCACCTGTAGAAATATCCAAAAATGCAATTCCTGCACGTTTTCTTTCAATATGAATAGAAGCTAAGTAATTGTTTTCTTTTTGATTTAATACTTGGTCGTGCATTGCAACACCAGGCGTAATTAAATCCGTAACACCTCGTTTAACAATACTCTTGGTTAATTTCGGATCTTCCAATTGATCACAAATCGCTACACGCATCCCTGCTCTTACCAATTTTGGTAAATAAGTATCTATAGAATGATGCGGAAAACCTGCAAGCGCGTCATCAGCAGAGCCGTTGGCACGTTTTGTTAATACGATCCCTAAAATTTTTGAAGCCTTTCGAGCATCTTCGTTAAATGTTTCGTAAAAATCACCAACTCGAAATAAAAGCATAGCATCTGGATACTTTGTTTTAATTTCGTTGTATTGACGCATTAGTGGCGTATCACCGGATTTCTTTTTACTTGCTTTTTTAGCCACAATCAATAGGTTTGTTTTAAAGGTACTAAAGCCAAGATGAGAGGAGAAACATTAAACAGGATAGATATCCACACGTGTTGATAACTATGAATTTAATATTATTGAAATGAGGAAATTAAAGTTAGAAGAGTTAAATAGAGTAAGTGTTACCGAATTTAAAAAGCAAGATAAAATTCCGTTAATTGTTGTGCTAGAAAACATTAGAAGTTTAAATAACATCGGTGCAATTTTTAGAACTTCTGACGCCTTTAAGGTAGCAGCGATTTATTTAGTTGGAATTACGGCAAAACCACCCCATCGTGAAATTCAAAAAACGGCACTTGGAGCCACAGAATCTATCGATTGGAAGTACTTTCCGACTCCTAATGAGGCAATTGAATCTTTAAAAAAGGATGGTTATTTTATTGGTGCAATTGAACAGGCAGAGCATTCTACAGTAATTACTGACCTAAATAAATTGAAATTTGAGAAACTTGCAATTGTAATGGGAAACGAAGTTGAAGGAGTTGAGCAAGAAACGATTAATAGTAGTGATGTGTGTATAGAAATCCCACAATATGGAACTAAGCATTCGTTAAATGTTGGTGTTTGTGCGGGAATTGTGATCTGGGAATCATTTAAAATTTTAAACAAGGAGTAATTACTACTGCAAGCGTAATTTTCAAATTCGATTACAAAACAGCAAAAAAACCTTTTAGATTGAAAAAAGTACAGTTTACTAGCTTTATAATGAGGTTCTAGAAATTAATTGTCATTATTACTCACTTCGTAATCTAAAGAAAAATGTAGGCCAACACTTTCCTTTCTTTGAGAGGCGAATTTAATAATTAAATAAGCTACGTTAATTACATTTCGAGTTTCATATAACTTTTGAGAAGGGATTGTTTTTTCATATAACGCCTCTACTTCCTCATACAAAATAACCAAACGATCCAAGGCTCTTTTCAGTCTTAAATCACTACGCACAATACCAACATAACTGCTCATAATCCCTTGCACCTCTCTTAAACTCTGTGTAATTAAAACCATTTCTTCCGGCTCTTCTGTACCAGATGCATCCCAATTTGGCACATTATCTTGAAACGTTTTACCCACTAAATTATCCTTACAAAAAACAGCTGCTCTATGGGCAAATACACTCGCTTCTAACAATGAATTACTTGCCAATCTGTTTGCGCCATGTAATCCAGTACAAGCACATTCACCAATTGCATATAAATTCTTAATCGATGTTTCCCCGTTTTCATTCACTACAATTCCACCACATGTATAGTGCGCTGCTGGTACAACCGGAATAAAATCAAACGCAGGATCAATCCCCAATGATTTACACATGCTGAATATATTTGGGAAATGCGCTTTAAATTTTTTCATATTTAAATGCGTGCAATCCAAGTACATATAATCAACACCGTAAATTTTCATTTCCGTATCAATAGATCTTGCAACGATATCTCTTGGAGCTAACGAACCACGTTCATCATACTTATTCATAAACTGCTCCCCTTTATGGGTTCTTAACAAAGCACCAAACCCTCTAACAGCTTCGGATATTAAGAAAGAAGGATAAGTTCCTGGATTGTATAATGAAGTTGGATGAAACTGAATAAACTCCATGTCTCCTACCTCCGCTTTAGCTCTATAGGCCATTGAAACTCCATCACCTGTAGCAATAACTGGATTAGTTGTAGAGCTATAAACTACACCAGCTCCACCAGTTGCCATTACTGTGTTCTTAGCTAATATAGTATTAATGACACCATTTTTATTATCTAAAACGTAAGCTCCAAAACAAGAAACATCAGTATTTTTTCTTGTAATTGTAATTCCCAAATGATGTTGCGTAATTACATCAAGTGCAAAATGATGATCAAGAATCTCTATATTTTCGTGCTTTTCTATTTGAGATAATAAAGCTCTTCTAATTTCCTTTCCAGTAATATCTTTATGATGTAAAATTCTACTTTCAGAATGACCACCTTCTTTTGCTAAATCGTACTTCCCCGATTCTTCTTTATCAAATCGAGTCCCGTAACTTATTAACTCTTCAATTCTGTCTTTGGCTTCCGAAACAACAATTCTAACAATTTTTTTATTGTTTAGTCCTGCGCCAGCATTTAAAGTATCCTCAATATGTTTTTCAATATCATCAGAATCTTCCCAAACTCCTGCAATTCCACCTTGAGCGTAAGCAGTATTTGATTCCTCCGGTATATCTTTCGTTACGATGCAAACACTTCCCTTTTCAGCAACCTTTAACGCATAGGTTAATCCTGCCATCCCACTTCCAATCACAAGAAAATCAACTTGTTTGTTCATACCACAAAAATACTAAATCGCAGGGCACTTTCAAATTTTAAATTATGTAAAATTTTAATTCGTTGAGCAATAATCTAGACACATTTAGATTTCAACAAAGTAAGATTAAGTTTACCGTTTAAGTTTAAAGGAATTTTATTTATTTGAATAATATTAGAAGGCGTATAATAAATCGGGAAATAATTTTCAATAGCAGTTTTCACTAGTAGGTGATTCGAAAGCGTAAAAACAGTTAGTTTTCCATTATGAAAAACAGATTTACACCACTGCTTAGTTTTTTGAGTAATTACTAAATCCATTTCTGCAAGCTCAATCCGATACCCATTCCACTGAATTTGATCATCTTTCCTTCCCTCAAAAAGTAACTTGCCGTTTTCGTCGATTCGCCCCATATCACCAGATTGATATTCAGATATGAAACCAGCGTTTAAATAACCCTCGAAAACTTGCTCACCCGAAAAACAAATTTCGCCGTTGATAATTTTCAGATCTACACCTTTAAAGGCTCGCCCTAATGGCAATGCCATACCTGATTTAAAATAGGATTCGTCCAAATCTAAAAGTGGTTCTTCAGTACAAACAATAACCGTCTCAGTTGGTCCATAACAGTTATAAACTAATGCATTGGGTATTGATTTAATCCATGCCTTCGCCCAATCACCATGAAGCGCTTCGCCACTGAAAAAACTATACTTTATACTTGGAAGTTTTAATCGATCTAGAAAAGGAAAACTCATCCTTAATACTGAAGGTACAAAACTTACTACCGAAACATCGAAAGCTTTGATCGCTTTAAATAAACCTTGATATTTTATTCCTGTTTGTTCTGGTAAGACTAAAGTTGCTCCGTTTAAAAATGCCATTGTAAAACAGAATACACTTACATCAAAAGTTAATTCGTAGCTCTGTAAAAAGCGATCTGAGTTCGTGAAATCGATTACTTCATGATTGAAGTAATGTTCTGTGAAAGAAGCTAAATTACGAAAGGAAATTGGCACTCCCTTAGGTTTTCCGGTTGTTCCACTCGTGAAAAGTAAATACGCTAAACCAATTCCTTCTGAAATATCTAAAGACTGAGAATATACTTTTTTCTTGGAATATGAAGTCTTATTCAGAATAAAATGACATTTAGCTGCTTCCAAAATTTCAATATTTCTTTCTTCTGGCGCACTTGAATTGATTGGCAAATAACCTTTTCCAAACATCCATACACCTAAAATATAGGCATAGCTCCTCCAGCCCTCATTGGCATCAATCGCAATCCAATCAGATGTTATTGATTTGGATTTTAAAAACGAATAAACAGAAAAAGCTTCATCAATTAACTGATGATAGGTGATCATTTCATTCACCGAAACAATTGCCTCCGCATCACTATAATTGGATAATATTTTTTGCAGTGTAGAATTCAAAATCAATACAAATCTAAATTGAAAAGAGATGAGATAAAAGTACTTCATGAAAATTGATGAATTTTGTGTAATTTAGAAGTTGGTTTTAGGTGGTATTCGGTATGAGAAATTGGGTGATTATTTTATTTTTTTTCTGTTTAAAATTGTCATTTGGGCAAGACAAATCCTACGCGAGAAATGTTGTAGATACCCTAACATCAAATAATTACGCGGGAAGAGGTTACGTTAAAAATGGCCATATTAAAGCTGCGAATTTTATCGCCAAAGAGTTCACAAGATTTGGACTAAAATATTTTGAAAAGGAATTCAAACAAGAATATCAAATAGATGTAAATACTTTTGAAGGTCTGGCTGATCTATATATTGATAACCAACCACTACTTGCAGGAATTGATTTCTTAGTTGACCCTAGCTGTCCTGCTATCGAAGGAACTTTTAAATTAAAATGGCTAGACAACAATATCGTTGGAGACACCAAAAAAATAAGCCAATTTATCTCCAGTGATTTAAGTGATGTATTCTTAGTTATCGACGCAGAAGGCATCGATGACCCTGCTCATATGCAACTAGTAAACGAGATGGTTAATAACCCTTTTAATGCAAAAGGGATAATTATAGTAAAGTCTAGTAAATTAACTTGGTCGGTTTCTGGACATCAAAAAAAATATCCTATAATTTCTATCAACAAGGCTAAAATAAAATTAAAAGACAAGAAGGTGAAGCTTAATATCCAAGCAAAATTAAAGAAGGAAACAATCACTCAAAACGTAATTGGATATATAAAAGGAAGTGAAGTGCCAGACTCATTTTTAGTTGTTTCTGCACATTACGATCATTTAGGGATGTTAGGTCCAGATGCAATTTTTTATGGTGCTAATGATAATGCCAGTGGCACAGCAATGCTGTTAAATTTAGCAATGTATTATAGTAAGCCAGAAAACAAACCTGAGTATTCGATTCTGTTTATTGCATTTGGTGCTGAAGAAATCGGCTTACTTGGAAGTAAGTATTACGTAGAAAACCCATACTTTTCACTAGAAAAAATCAAGTTCTTGATCAATATTGATATTATGGGAACTGGAGATGATGGAATTACAGTTGTAAATGGATCGGTTCATGAAAAAGAATTCGATTTACTCACTAAAATCAATACTGAAAAACAATACTTAACGCGTATTAAAAAACGTGGAAAAGCAGCCAACAGTGATCATCATATGTTTGATCAAAAAGGGGTGAAATCTATATTTATATATACGATGGGTGGCTCAAAAGCTTACCATGACGTTCAGGATTCAGGAAGTAACTTAACTTTGTTCAAATACAATGAGTGCTTTAATTTGATTCGAAATTTTATAAAGGTTTACAAATAATGACTACAATACGACACACTAATTGTCCGATTTGCGATTCAAAACGAATTGAAACAAGAGAATCTATTACAGATCATTCTCATACTGGAGATGAATTCCCACTAGTTAGGTGCGGTGAATGTGACTTTCATTTTACTCAAGATATTCCTGATGCAGTTTCAATTGCACCTTATTATAAAAGTGAAAATTACATATCTCATTCAGATACTCAAAAAGGGTTATTTTTTAAAGTTTACCATTCTGTAAGGAGTTACATGCTTAAAAGAAAACAGAAACTCGTTGAGGATTCCACTTTAAAAACAAAAGGTAATTTATTAGATATCGGAACTGGAACTGGATATTTCCCTAGTACAATGATTAATGGGGGATGGACTGCTGAAGGTATTGAACAAGACCTTGATACCAGAAAATATGCTGCTGAAAAATTTAATTTAAAAGTGCAGGACACCCCAGAATTATACAATTTAAAAGAGAACTCTTTTGATGCAGTTACGATGTGGCATGTATTAGAACATGTTCACGATTTGAATGACTATATTAAAAAGATTCATAGTTTATTAAAAATCGACGGAAAGTTTATTGTTGCTGTTCCAAACCACAAGTCTTTTGATGCCAAATATTACGGAAATTACTGGGCTGCATGGGATATACCTATTCACCTTTGGCACTTCCATCCTGAGAGCATGGAAAACCTCATGAAGAAGCACCAATTTAAGGTTGAAAAAACAATACCAATGCCATTTGATGCTGCTTATGTTTCTATGTTAAGTGAACAATACAAATCTGGGAGTAAACTTCCTGGGCTAATCAAAGGAATTTGGTTTGCTTTAAAAGGAAAGCTTACTCCTGAAAAATGTAGTTCAGTGATTTATATTATTGGTAAAGATTAATTGTATTCTTATTTCGTTTGATCTATTAAGAATGCATAATCTAAAGCTACTTCTTTGTAATATTCATAGCGCCCAGACGCCCCCCCATGACCGGCTTCCATGTTTGTTTTTAACAACAAAACATTATCATCCGTTTTAAATTCTCTTAGCTTAGCAACCCATTTTGCTGGCTCCCAATATTGCACTTGAGAATCGTGTAAACCTGTTGTGACTAATAAAGCAGGGTAATATTTCGCTTCTACTTGATCATATGGACTATAACTTTTAATGTAATCGTAATACTCTTTTGTATTTGGATTCCCCCATTCATCGTACTCTCCTGTTGTTAATGGAATTGTATCATCTAACATCGTAGTTACAACATCTACAAATGGCACAGCAGAAACTACGGCTTGCCAAATTTGAGGTTTAATATTTATAATAGCGCCCATTAACAAACCTCCTGCACTTCCACCCATAGCACATAATTTATTAGAGTTGGTGTAATTTTCTGAAATTAGATATTCTCCACAGCTAATAAAATCGGTAAATGTATTTTTCTTATTTAACATTTTCCCGTTTTCATACCAAGCTCTTCCAAGGTCTTCTCCTCCTCTTATATGCGCAATAACAAACACGAAGCCTCTTTCCAATAAACTTAGCCTTGCAGGACTAAAAGAAGGATCTACAACATGCCCGTAACTTCCATATCCATATAATAATGTTGGATTGTTTCCATCTAATTTCAAATCGTTTTGGTAAACAATACTCATCGGAATTAATGTTCCATCTTCAGCAGTTGCATTAACACGTTTTGTAGTGTAGTTTGAAGGGTCATGCCCACCAATTACCTTTTGTTGTTTCTTAACTGTTTTATCTTTAGAGTTTAAGTTAAAATCAAATATAGTTGCTGGTGTTTTCAGACTTGTAAATCCGAATCGAAATAAGTTTGAGGCAAAGTCTACGTTGGTAGATTGGTAAGCCATATAGCTTTCCTCTCCCATCTCGATATAATAATCCGCTTTAGTTTTATGATTGATTACTCTGAATTGCGTTAATCCTCCTGTACGCTCTTCAAGTACGAGGAAGTCGTTAAACATTTCTAAAGATTCTAATAACGTATCTGTTCTATTCGGAATCACTTCTTTCCAATTCTCACTAGAAGTAGCTATTTCCCCACAAGTCATTAACTTAAAATTCTTTGCTGCGTCCTTATTGGTAACTACATAAAATTGACCATTCCCATGATACAATGCATATTCATGATCTCTAGCCCGCTTTTCAAAAACTTTAAAGTCACCCGTTGGATTTGAAATTGGTAAAACTCTATACTCTGTAGAAACAGTACTGTAAGATCCAATAATTATAAAATCTTTTGATTTAGAACGGTATACACCAGAAATAAAAGTATCATCCTCTTCACAAAACACTTCAATATCGTCCTTGAAATTTGACCCTAAAACATGTCTAAAAACCTTATTACTTCTTAAAGTTGTTTCATCTTTTTGAGTATAAAAAATAGTTTTACCATCTAATGCCCAAGCAAATCCTCCCGACGTATTTGGAAGCTCATCTTTTAGAAGCTCTCCTGTCTTTATGTTTTTAAAGTAAATCGTGTACAGTCGTCTAGATACGAAATCTACTGAATAAGCTAAAACTTCATTGTTACTGCAAAGTCCCAATTTTCCAATCGCACTATACGATTGTCCTTTTGCCAATTCATTTTGATCTATTAATACTTCTTCCGTATTTTCTAAACTACCTCTTTTCCTGCAGAAAATCGGATATTCTCCTCCTTCTTGATATTTTTGATAGTAATAATAACCATCCATCAAATAAGGAACAGATTCCTCATTTTTATCTAATCTCCCAACAATCTCTTCATACAATTTAGACTGCAATTCTTCTGTATGCTTTAATTTCCGAGAAGTATACTCATTTTCATCATTTAAATAATTAATTACATTTTTATCTTCTCGATCGTTTAACCAGTAATAATTGTCAATTCTAGTATCACCGTGAATAGTTAATTCTTTTGGGATTTTATTGGCTTTAGGGATCCTCATATTATTTTATTGTTAACCGCAAAACGTACTGCTTTGGAAACACCAACTTATGAACAATTTTCCACATTAAAAACCTTTACTTTATAGGGTTATCAAGGTTCGATTGTGAATTTATTAACAACGAACCATTTTTTTTATATTCCTCGACCCATTATCTTGACATTCGAAAAGAAACGTTTTATAAAAACCAAATTTTATATGCCTACTTTATACACGAGAGAAGAAATAGAAAATAATTTAACTAATCTTTTGAAAAAGAGAGATTTAGTTCAAAATAAAAGAGTTGCTTTACTAAAAAAACACACGGCAAAGAACACTTCTTCTGCGAAAACAGAACAAGATTCACCGGGTATGCACAAACTAGATCTAGAAATAGAAGATTGGGAAAGAAGACTAGAAAAAATGTTTTAATTACCCCAAGAAATATTTCTTAATACAACGATTGATTGATACTTCGGGGTGAATTTCAGAACTCCCTTCGAGGGAGTCACAGAATTCAGTAATTAATAAAGGTCCTAAAAAAACACCTTTAGAGCCCAATCCGTTAAAAACATACAAGTTTTTAAATGTTGGATGGGCACCGATAATAGCTCGTCTATCATGCGTAGCAGGTCTGATTCCTGATTTATGATCTATAATTTCATAAGTACAGTCTGTAATCTTTTCAAACTTTTCTAAAATCTCTAATCGAGCTTCATTCGAAGGATCCCAGGATTTATTTTTCCAATGATAAGTAGCACCTATTTTATAAAGGTCGTTTCCAATTGGCAAAATAAAAACATTTTTTTTACGAATCGTATCCACCTTGAGATCAACTGACTTAATAGTAAGAACGTCTCCCTTAACAGGGCGGAAGGGCAACCAACTAAACCATGGATTATCAATAATATATGTTCCTTCAGTGAAAATCACTTTTTGAGCTTGCAATTTACCATAAACCGAAAAACTGTTTTTTACCTCAAGTTCTTCATACTTAAAATCCTCCTCAATCAAGCACCCTTTCTCTTTGAAATATGCACGTAATTTCATCACAAAATCAGGTAAATCTAATCTTCCTGTTTGTTTAACAACTCCTGCAAAAAGTTTTTCACCTTTAATTTCTACTTCGTGCGTTACTTCCTCTAAAAAATCTCTAGACCTTTCACTTTTGGCCTTCTCTTCCCAAAATTCTTTTTCTTGATCGTTCGCTAAGATTTTTTCTACTTTGAGTTTTCCATACATCGACGTACCTAGTTCTGCATCAATAGCATGGTATACAACATCCATTCGGTCAATCATTTCTTGCGCCCTCCAAGTTGGCGTCATTGTTCTAAACGATACTGGATTCCAAGTACCTGCAGCCACACTGGATGAAGCAGGTGCTTCATTACTATAAATAAAGAATGAAGTGCCTCGCTGATAAAGTTCCCAAGCCAATAACAAACCTGCTAAACCTGCCCCTACAATAATGTGTTCGATTTTTGATTCCATAGAAATGTGTTAACAAAATTACAACGCTTTTGTTAATCTTATTCTTAAAATTTGTTTTTTTATGCCACAGACTTGAAATAAAGTGAAATTATTAAAGTGAAAAAAAATAATTATGAAAAAATTACTACTTATACTACCTATCATTTTGTTGTCTTTCTTGACAATTCAGTCTGATTTTATTGAAAATTGGAAAGCAGATATAGAATTAAAACCTGCTACTTTTGGTTTCGCTTTTTACGATTTAGACAGCGCGGAATATATTGCAGAGCACAATATGGAAAAAGTTCTTTCGGCAGCATCAACCCAAAAATTATTTACAACCGCAATTGCACTTCAAACACTTGGGAGTGATCATCAATTCTCTTCTACTATTTCATACACTGGAAGAATTGAGGAAAACAAATTAAGAGGAGATATCTATATATTCCCTAACAAAAATCCTTGTATTGCAAGCAAGAGATTTAGTAAAAGTGTTGATGATATCGTTACCCAAATTGATGTTTTTTTACA
>MDTF01010063.1_pt1 | contig 12879 bp, 10 predicted proteins | sample 811191 | NCBI WGS metagenome assembly MDTF01 (sample SAMN05326649, study PRJNA326480) | marine metagenome | isolation source: seawater | place: Southern Ocean | collected 2011
CAGTAAAATCAACGAAATATTCATTCCACGTTCTTGGGGGAGATCAACTGATTTGCCACTTAGAGTGAAACAAACAGTACTCATTACATTACAAATAATAACCGTTTCGTTAGCGGTTTTAGGACTGAACTATTACGGCTATATACATTACTTGGTGTTCGTGTATTTGGCATATATGATTTTCAATTTTCACTTTTTTACCCAACAGAAATTACAAGATCCAATTTGATAGATATGAAGCAAATCTTATTGATATTAGCAGTTGTTACCACATTAGTAAGTTGTCAAGATAAAAAGCCTGAAGTACTTGATACGGCTGGGAAAAATGCAACTATTGAAACGATATTAACTCGAAGAAGTATCCGTAAATACACCGATCAGCAGGTGACCAAAAGTCAGTTGGATACTATACTGAAGTGTGCGCTTTATGCCCCAAGTGCGTTGAACAAGCAGAGTTGGGAGATTCGTGTAGTTAAAAATCCGAAGTTATTGGAAGAGATTAATAAACGCTATGTATCTGTAGCTAGGGCGCAATTAGCTAGTGGAGTTGAGTTGAAAGGGAGTGCTGCAAGAGCTGCGAATCCTGGTTTTAGTGTTTTTCATGGAGCACCAATATTGATTGTTTTGGCTCAAGATACAGCCAATTCCTACAGTTCTGTTGATATGGGAATTTTATCTGAAAACATCTTATTAAGTGCCAAAGCGCTCGGGTTGGGTACTTGCCCGATTGGATCTGTTGTTCCTACATTCAGAGATCCTAAAAATGTGGATTTATTAGAACCTCTACATTTTTCAGATGGCTACAGAGTGGGGTTGACCATAGCTTTGGGTTATCCGGCTGAAGATCAAAAATCCCAAAGAGCGTTTTTCTGATAAAGTGAAGATTATTGAGTGATTTGCAGCATACCAATCATAAATGTCACAGCTGTTTTTGAAAAGCTATAAAGCCATTTAACATTTATAAAATGGAACTAAAACTGAATATTCATTATACTTGCGTTCCAAAATCATCTAATTAGTGATAAAATAACTAATCAATAAAACTTTTTTTATGAAAAAAATCTTTACACTTATTGCAGCTTCATTTTTAGCTGTTACTTCTTTCGCTCAAACTGATTTGGCTGTAGATGCTATCAATTATGATACAGGAGCTAATGGTGAATACCTTTATGGTGCAGCTGGTCCTTTCAGTATCGTATGGTCTAATCAAGGATCTGATATCAATGCAGGTGACACTGTGTTTGCGTTTGTATCAATTAATGGTGCATTATTCACAGCCCCTGGATTTATAGCTTCTGCTCCTATCACTGCTGGTACAGTTGATACTATTAACTATCATGCAACAACTAATGATCCTAACTCTTTTGCTACTCGTTTGAGTAACTTGAGTTTAATTGCTTCTTCAACTTTAACTATTGGTGGAAATCCAGTTGGACCTAATCGTGAATTATCTGCTTATATGCAAGTATTCCGTACTAATGGTAACGGTAATGCTGATGCGGATGTAGATAACACTAATGATACTGCAAGCGTAGCGTATACTCTTGAAGAAGGAGACTTTTCAGCAACAAATTTATCAGTTGTAGCTCCAGCAAATGTTGTTAATGCTAACAACGAAATTGAATTAGGAAACACAATTGACACAGTTTCATTTGACTTTAGAAACAATTCAGATGTTGATTTTTTCCATTACCTCACTACTTTTGAAAGAAGCGTAAACGGAAACTTGGATACAGTAAGTCTTGTATTACCAAGAGGAGCAAATGCTTATGGTGCTTTTACAGGATTTGTTGAAGGTGGTAACTCAATTACTGTAACAATGTCTGTTGATCCAGCTTCATTACCAACAACTGTTGGTGATTTTGATGTTTGTGTACGTTCAATTTATGCAGACGATGCAGATGACTCTAACAACGAAGTTTGTGTTACTTACACTTATGTTAATCCAACTGGAATTGAGTCTATCGAAGACGCATCTATCAAAACTTACTTCGCGAACAATATGTTGAATATCTCAGTTGAGAACACAAATGAGATTCTTGATGTAGCAGTAACTAATGTAAACGGTCAAGTTGTTTACACTGGTAAAGCAGTTAACGGATTAAATACTATTGACATCCAAGGTGCTGCTGGTGTTTATATGGTAACAGTAGGTTCTTACACTGAGAAAGTGGTTAAGTTCTAATTAGGACTTTTAAATACTAAATAAAAAAGCCATCCCTAGGGATGGCTTTTTTATTTTGCCTCAAGTTCTGATTCAAATTTCTTTTCGAACGTTGGTCTGGGGTTCTTGATATCATCTTTTGCTGGAGGATTCCCTTCTTCAGTGGCAACACCTTTACGTTTTACATCACCGGTTTCTTCGGCTGATAAGCATCCTGTATTCAGAAAAACAAGTATTAAAAATACAGGGGTACTAGAAATAATACGCTTCATATAAATTGGATTGTTGTGTAACTTCATTTCTAGAGTTGTTTCACATTAGAGCTAAAAACAGAATTAATCTCTTGTTTTAACATGAGTGGAACGGTGTATTTTCTTCATGATTGTTGCAGAATCAGATTCAGGTTTGGGTACTCCTGTTTTTTTCGCACTATTTGAGGCAGGTGTATCAGATACGGCTTGTGTCTCCTCAGCCGACATACAACTGGCTACTAATGCAAGAGATATTAATGTCAATAGAGCAGCAACTACTAAATTTTTCATACCTGCGAATTAAATGATTATTACTTAGACTAAAACAAAATAGATGCCACGATTATTAAGCTAGGATTAAATCAAATAATAATCTGTTGTATGTTTGGATATGTCACTTGCAAAAAAGGCTATCAAGAAAGCAACTTGGAAGTATCGAGATTGGGGATATTCATACGGATATCGGAAATTACCGAATAAAACATCTGGAAGACGAATACTACTCTATCACGGAGTGACTAAAAATGCAAAACTTGATATTAATGCTCGGTTTATTTCTACTACTCAATTCGAGCAACAAATCAGTTACATGAAATCAAATTTTCATGTTGTCTCACTAGACGAATATTTTCAAGGAGTATCACATCCATCTAAGCTTACTGTTGCCATTACCTTTGATGATGGTTATCAAAATAACCTTACTGAGGCTCTCCCAATTCTTGAACAATTCCAAGTGCCAGCCACTTTTTTTATTACAACCATTAGAAGTACTGGCTATGAAGTTTTATGGCCTGATGCATTGGACTTATATAGATACACAGGTGGAGGTGAACTTCTACTTAATGGAGAGATATACACTCGAAAAGGAAATGAATTCTGGAGTGGAAATACTAAGCTGAAAGATGAGCTGAAAAAAGCAAGTTGGAGTCAGAAAAAGGGACTTGTGGATGAGATTTTGTCGTCCAATCGATTTTTGAATGATCCAGTATATTTTCCCTATTTCAAATTGATGGATGAAAAGGAAATTCAAAGATTGTCTAAATCTCCATACGCTACGGTTGGATCTCATGGGTTATACCACAATTGCTTGGATCGCGTTTCAGTCACTGATTGCCAAAAAGAACTCGAAATCAGTAAAAATTACTTGGAGAATATAACTCAGCAAGAAATTACAAGCTTGGCTTATCCAGATGGCAGTTATACCCAAGAGATTATTGACTTAGCAGAAAAAGTGGGCTATAAAAAACAATTATCGGTTGACCAATTATTTCCTGAAGACTCTCAAGATTATCGAATAGAAAACAGATTTGGTGTTAACCCTTACATTAGTTTTAACAACCAAATGGAATGCATCATAAATGGCCAATATTGATTCATATCAATACACACAACTTACTGAAGAGAATGTACATCATTTGATTCCACTTTTTGAAGGTGTTTTTGGTATTACCTTCACACGTGATCATTTGATTGCTAAGTTTTTTACACCTGTTCAGGGTGTATGTGCACAAGGTCATTTTGCCTTTTTTCAAGGAGAACCCATTGCCTATCATGGATGTATTCCCATTTTGATGGAATATAGGGGAGAGGCTGAATTGTCTTTTCAATATGGCGATGCAATGACACTACCCGAGCATGCAGGAAAAGGACTCTTTACGAAACTGGGAAAGCTCACAGATGAAATTTTACCTCAACTCGGTGCTGGATTTGTATGGGGTTTTCCTAATCAAAATTCAGAATATGGGTATGTAAATAAACTTCAATGGAAAGGTGAAAAGCGTATGAAATGTTTTACCATTCCAGTAGCTACTTTACCAACTGAAAAGATTTTTCGCAGAACCAAAGTGTTCGAAAAACAGAATCAAGATCGGATTCGAAGAAAACTGTCTGATAGCATATTGGTGAACAAGCCAATCCAGTCTGTTGATACAACCAGAAATGTGGGTGTTTCTCGCAACCTAGCCTATTTCGATTACAAAAGTTACACATCCAACTTTTGCGTGGATGTTGATGGAACAGCCGTTTGGATTAAACCTGTAGGAGGCTTATTAGTAGGCGATATGGAGGTGAATTCACAAGAGCAAGTGTTAAAAACAGTTGAAGGGCTCAAACGAATGGCTCAAAAAATTGGGGTCGACAAAGTCATTATTCAAGTAAGTGAAGCCAACCCTATTTATAATTTTCTATCAATTCAGTATTCTTCTATTGATTCTTGGCTCATTGGCTATAAGAATATCAGCTCTAATTTTCCACTCGAAACACTTGATTTAACCTACGGAGATTTGGATACTTTTTAAATCACTCAATCTCACCCTTTACGCCACCACACTTCAGCATAGATGAACCAAAATAGGGGTTGCGTACTTCTTCCTCTTCGCTCAGCCAATCAGCGCCATCGCTACCAGCCATTGGGCAATGCAAAATGTAAACGGTTTCTTGCAATGGTTTAAATTGTTGAGCCAAACCTATCATGCTGTTGGATAATGGAATAAAAGCTTTTCGAATGCTTTCAATGTCAGCTGCTTCAAGTATGGTTTTCAATTCAGTTGAAAGCTGCTTTTGATAGCCCATCCATGTCATGTGATTTTCACCATGAAATTGATGCATATCTACTGCTTTCAACTTTTCATTCATACTTGCCAATTGGCTTTTAGCTTCCGATTCATCATCATTGGCTAAAGCTTCTTTCGCTGAAAAATAAGCTTTGAACATTGCTTGCATCTGTTGGATACCTTGTTTAGTAACCGGTACATCTTGTTGCGTTTCAGCTACGGTCTCACCTTTTGCTTCTGTTTGCGACACGTTCATCATGCTTGGTTTGCCAGCTAATTGCGCAGCAGCATCAATAGAAAATGTTCCGTTGGTGGCTATTTCTTCGCCAGCGGTTAATCCGCTTTCAATCTCAAAAGCATCTTCCAACTCATTGCCTAAAGTCACTTCTCTGCGGTTGAAATAGATGCCTTGCTCTGTAGTAGATTTCATATAAACCAATGAACGTTTTCCTGTCCACATCACCGCTGATTTAGGAACCGTTATGGTTTCTTTATTAGCTTTTTTGTTGGGCAGGATAGTTGCGTTGACAAACATCTCGGGTTTCAATTTCAATTGAGTATTTGAGATTTCAACTCGGGCTTGAGCTACCCGTGTTTTGGAATTGATCACTGGATCAACAAAACTGATTTTACCTTGAAAAGTCTCACCCGGAAGAGAAGGAACAGTAAAGTTTACCACATCTCCTTTTTTCACCGAATTCAAATCCGATTCATACACATCAATCATCACCCAAACACGTGATAAATCTGCTACTTTATAGATGGCTCCTCCAGTCATCACATGATCTCCTGAGTTCACCAATTTTTCGATGACGTAACCATTGGTGTTAGAAACAATAGGGAAGGAGTCAAGCGGTTTTTCAGAATCAATAATCTGTTGAATTTGATTGTCCGTCAACTTCCAGTTTCTCATTTTTTCCTTCGCGGCACGAAATAGTTCAGGTTGATCTTCACGGTTTTCAAAAGCCTGTAAAAGCTCTTTCTGAGCCGTAACCAATTCAGGTGAATAGATGTAAGCAATGGTTTGTCCAGATCGAATTTCTTCTCCAGTGAAATCAACCAAAAGTTTTTCAATTCTTCCGCCAACATGTGCCGTTTGCGAAACGGTTAATCGCTCATCAGGTTGAACTTTACCTGTTAATCGCAAGCCACTATTCGTATTTTCACTACCAACAATTGTGGTTTGAATATTGGCCAATTTCATTGCTGTTTCAGACATCTTAACGGCATCTGGATTTTGCTCGTCATTGGCTTCGCTAACAGGAATCAAATCCATTCCACAAATCGGACATTGCCCGGGTTCATTTCTACGAATTTGAGGGTGCATCGAACAGGTGTAAGTGGTTTCTTTTGCATCATGTTGATGCGTTTGTTCAGCTTCTGAATGTGAGCCTGAACTGAAGGTATAGGTGATGATTCCTCCCAAAAGGATTCCACCAACTAACCAAAGAACTTTATTTTGAAATAGACTTTTCATGACTATTTATTTTGTTGATTCTACAAATGTTTTTGCGGTGATGAGGTTGATTTTAGCAGCAGCAGTTAGATTTGATTTTAACGCATTGAGTTGCAATTTTCTGTACTTGAGCAACTGTTGTTGCATGCGTAGCACTTCTTCGAAATTTTTACCAGAATTACTGTAAGCGCTGTAAAGCAATTGCAGCGATTGTTGCGTTTCGTGAATTTGATGCTCGTACAAAACCATCAATTGCTCTTGTTTTTTCAATTCGTATTGCGCCAAATCATAACTGGTTGTCAATTGATTTTTAACCTCCTGTTTTTGGTACGAGTAAGATTCTTCCATCAATCTGGCTTCTTCTTTGGCTGATTTATATTTCTTTCTAAAAACAGGTAAACTCACTGTAACCATGGGCATAAAAGCATCCTGTCCGTTGTCTGAAGTAGCCATATCTGAGCGCTCGTTAATCAACATATAATCCAAGCCAACTCCAATTTTGGGTAACCCTTGTTTATTAGCTGCAATCTCGCTGGCTTCGCTAGCTTGTCGCTTCAATTCCAGTTGTTGGATTTCAGGATTGTTTGCCAGTAAAGAATCCGATTCAATTGATTCTAAAACTGTTGGAGATAAACTATAAGCAATGACAATTTCAACAGAATCAGGTTGGTTTAACAAGCGATTAAACTGCTGTTCTAAAGGTTTATGTTTCAGTTCAAGAATGGTCAAATTGGTTTCAGAATCCTTCAGTAACAAATCAGCTCGAAGAACATCAACCATACTTGAATTTCCATTTTCATAATGCGTCAATGCCGATTGCTTATAGGCCTTTAGCAATTCCAAGTTTTCTTTTTCAAGCGTAATCAGCTTTTGCAGTTCATACAATTCGTAGTAAGACGAAGCTACCTGAAAAAACAGGTGATTACGTTGATCGATGAACTTTTGATAATTCGCATCAGCGAGTAAAGAAGCAGCATCTTGTTGAGCTCTCAAGCTCCCAAACCAAGGAAACATCTGCGTGAGTGAAAACTTGGCTATTTGTGGTCCAACACGCGTCTCAACGGGTGAGATGAAATAGCCAAACGAGAAATTGGGATCCGGCAAACTACGAGCACCAGATACTCTCTGCATAGATGCTTCAAAAGCTTTGTAACTCGCTTTTAAACCCGGATTATTTTCAGCAGCCACTTGATAATAATCAGATAGCGACTGAGATTGAGCACTCCAAATGCTCATTCCAATTACGGATATAAGAATGATGATGTGCTTCATGATTGTTGTTTTTTGAGTTTGCGTTCTTCTCTGAATGAGTAGAGAACAGGTACGATGAAGATGCTGACCAATGCGAATGCCATTCCTCCGAATGATGGGATGGCCATTGGAATCATGATGTCTGAACCACGGCCAGTTGAGGTCAATACCGGAAGTAGTGCAATCATGGTAGTGCTCACAGTCATTAATGCTGGTTTAATTCTTCTTAAACCGGCTTCAACAACGGCTTCTTTTACTTCTTGGGTCGATTGGGGAGCATTGCGTTTGAAACTCTGATCGAGATACGTTGCAATGAGAACACCATCGTCTGTGGCAACTCCAAAGAGGGCAATGAATCCAACCCAAACGGCTACACTCAAGTTGATGGTGTGCATTTGAAACAGATCGCGCAAGTTGGTTCCGAATACCGAGAAATTGGCAAATCCATCTTGTCCGAATAACCACAACATGATAAATCCACCGCTGAATGCCATAGCAATACTGGTGAAAACCATCAGTGATGTAGAAACCGAACGGAACTGGAAATACAAGATCAAAAACACGATTCCCAACACGATTGGAACAATGATGGAGAGTCGTTTTTCTGCACGAACTTGATTCTCATAATTTCCAGAAAATTGGAAGTTGATTCCTTGTGGAACTTGCAACTCACCTGAGTCTATTTTCTTTTGAATGACTTGTTGCGCATCGTTAACCACCGTAAGTTCTGAGAAGCCGTCTTTTTTATCGAAAAGCACATAACCCACCAAAAAAGTCCCCTCGCTTTTTATGGCTTGAGGTCCACGTTTGTATTCAAAATCAACCAATTGTCCCAATGGGATTTGAGCTCCGGTTGGTGTTGGAACCAAAATCTGACTCATAGATTTGGGATCGTCTCTCAGTTCTCTCGGGTAACGAACTCGAACAGGATAGCGCTCTCGGCCTTCAACAGTTTGAGTAACATTCATACCACCAATGGCCGTTTCAATCACCTTTTGAACATCTTCAATCAGTAAGCCATAACGAGCAATTTCCTCGCGTTTGATGTTGATATGAATGTAAGGTTTGCCTACAATTCGATCGGCAAAAACAGCTTCTGTTTTCACCGAAGGAACCGATTTTAGAATGTCTTCTAACTCAATTCCAAAAGCTTCAATAGATGCTAAATCCTGCCCAAAAACTTTAACTCCCATTGGAGCGCGCATTCCCGTTTGAAGCATCACTAATCGAGTTTCAATGGGTTGTAATTTGGGAGCAGATGTGATTCCTGGAATGTTAGTTGCACTTACAATTTCATTCCAAATGTCATCTGGAGAATGAATATGATCGCGCCAATTTCTAAAATACAATCCGTTGTCATCGGCTACTAAGTCGGCTGCTTTCAAATCCAATTTTCGAATGGAATCAGCTGAGAGTGTTTCACCAGATTGAGTGAAGTAATTCCCATCATTATCCACTTTAAATCGTTGTCGATGACCATCAGCGTTTACCAAATACTCTGGTTTGTAATTGATGATGTTTTCATACATCGAAACTGGCGCAGGATCTAATGCTGACTCAACCCGACCAGCTTTTCCAACAGTGAGTTCAACCTCTGGTATTTGAGTGACGCGCATATCAATTTCGCCCAATATTTCTCGGTTGTATTCCACTCCAGAGTGAGGCATGGATGTTGGCATCAACAAGAAACTTCCTTCATTCAATGAAGGCATAAATTCTTTTCCAATCCCTGGGAACTTAGCACTGATGTTTTTCCAAAATCCAGTTTCATCAATTTCCCAACCGAAGGCATTCATTCCCTTTGAAACTGGACTGAAAACGGTGTTGAATCCCTGCCAGGTTGTTAATCCAATGAATATCAAAAATGCTGGTATGATGAGGAATGCAGCTTTGTGATTCAAACACCACGTTAGAATGCGTTTGTAGTGATGTTCCAACAAAATAAATCCACCCAAAATAGATCCGCAGATGATTGCTACAAACAAGTAGTTCACCAACAGCGACTGATTTGGCCCTAATGGCATCCAATACTTGGCCAAAACACCCATTACAGCCAATAGCGCAATGATGACTGAACTGTTTTTCAAAATCCATGAAAGGATGTTTGGGAGTTGGATGCTTCGTTGATCAATTTGCTGATTGGCAATATCAAAAAGGCCAAATAACACGATGACAATTCCACTCCAAACAAATCCACTGAAACTGATAGCTAGACCTAAAAGAAGAAAAAGGTAGCCCGCATACTTTTTCAGTTTTCCAGACTTTTTGTTCCATCCGAATACGATGTGAGCAATTGCTGGTAAGATCATTAAAGCAACCAATAATGCTGCTAAAAGCGCAAATGTTTTGGTGAATGCCAAAGGCTTGAAAAGCTTTCCTTCGGCAGCTTGCATGGTGAAAACAGGGATGAAACTCACAATGGTTGTTGAAACAGCTGTGATTATCGCTGTGGCAACTTCGGTTGTTCCTTCGTAAATGGTTGTTAGCAGCTTTTGAGTAGATGGCGCTTCTTTCAGGTGTTTCAGGATGTTCTCGGTGAGCACAATTCCCAAATCAACCATGGTTCCAATGGCGATGGCAATTCCAGATAACGCCACAATATTGGCATCTACGTGAAAGTATCTCATGGCAATGAAAACCATCAAAACGGCAATAGGAAGTAAACTCGAAATAAGGATAGAAGCTCTTAGGTTGTAAACCATCACTAAAACCACCAAAACGGTTATCAGAATTTCTAAAGATAGTGCCTCTTCAAGTGTTCCTAAAGTTTCATTTATCAATCCAGATCGATCGTAAAAAGGCACAATCGTCAACTGACTTTCTACTCCATTGGCCAGTGTTTTCTTCGGTAATCCGGGAGCAATTTCATCAATGCGTTTTTTGATATTATCTATAACCTGAAGAGGATTTGCCCCGTGACGAGCAACCACAACACCACCCACAACTTCGGCACCGTCTTTATCTAAAATGCCTCTCCTATTATCTGGCCCTAAAGAAACATGAGCCACATCTTTAATTCGAATTGGAACGTTGTTTTCAACGCCAACAACAGCTTGCTCAATGTCACTGATTTTCTGAATGTAACCCAAGCCACGAATCAAATATTCAGCTTGATTGATTTCAACCGTTTTAGCTCCAACATCACGGTTTGATTTTCGTACAGCATCTACCACTTTATTTAGTGGAATGTTGTAGGCTTTAAGCGCATCAGGATTCACATCTACTTGATATTGCTGCACAAAACCACCAATGGAAGCCACTTCAGAAACACCCTCAGTGGCATTTAGTCCGTATTTCACATAGAAATCTTGAACAGATCTGATTTCGTGTAAATCCCAGCCTCCTGTTGGATTTCCATCTTTATCTAGGCCTTCAAGCGTATACCAATAAACTTGTCCCAATGCAGTGGCATCTGGCCCCAATTGAGGTTGCACACCATCGGGAAGTAAACCAGATGGAAGCGCATTCAGTTTCTCTAAAATCCGCGAACGCGACCAATAAAATTCTACATCCTCAGAGAAGATGATGTAGATGGAAGAAAATCCAAAAATGGAAGAACTACGCACTGATTTTACTCCCGGAATTCCCAGTAAATTGGTCATCAGCGGGTATGTGATTTGATCTTCGATATCTTGCGGAGATCGACCAGCCCAAGCCGTAAATACGATTTGTTGGTTCTCGCCAATATCAGGAATGGCATCAACCGGAACAGGGTCAGAAGGTAGATTTCCCAACTTCCATCCAAAAGGAGCGGTTACAATTCCCCAGGCAATTAAGCCCAGTAGGAGCAGCGCTGTAACCAATTTATTTTCTAGAAAATAGCGAATGATATTGTTAAGCATACATTCATGTTTTAAGCATTTAAGCAAAAAGTGAAAGGCATAGAGCCTCGGGCGCTGAAGTTTATTTCAGTGCCAAAACATGAAAGAATGATCTATAACAAAAATTGCTGAAAGCGGACTTGTACAGCCTGCTTAGGAAGAGGGGGCGAATAGCCTAAATAAGAAGTGTGCGTGATTTGTGAAGTGAAGAACTCTTGGTAAAGTACTTGAGTAAATGCCACCCAGAATACAGGGTTGAATTCTACATCAACATGGTTGGTGTTGTAGTTTTCATGCAGTTGAACCACTTCGTGTTCGTCTTCACAACAAGGGATAGGTGAGAAGTGTGTTTCATCGGTGTATTCACATGCAGCTGGTTCTTCCATCTCCATGCCGCAATCCAATTCATCAACACCCAATGAGATAGATTTCTCCATTGCTCTACCCATGCAATAATGCGTGTTCATGGTGTATCCAACATTGGAAACGGCCATGATTAACAAGAGTATTATGGATAGAATTCTTCTCACAATTCTTACAAAAGTATAAAAATGAGGAGTTTGTTGCGATCACTCCTCATTTTTCAAGGTGAATTGATGTAAATATTTTAATATGTTAAAAGCGTTAGTTCACTTTCAAGAAATCAAGGCTTTTATACTTTGGGTTGGGATATTGGTAAAAACCTTCGCCTGTTGAAACACCTAATTTATTTTTGTCAATGAAATTTTCTTCTAAATATTTTACAACTTTTAACTTTTCAGGATCTTGTGTTTTTTCAGCGGCCATTTTGTTGATGTTATAAGCAGTAGTTATACCCACAATATCAAGAATAGCACAAGGGCCAGCTGGAGCTCCGGTGGCTTTCATCCATGTTTTATCAATTATTTCAGGGTCAGCAACATCATTAACCACCAAATTAAGTGCTGCACCTAATAGTGGTACTAATAATGAGTTGAGGATGTAACCGGGTTGCTCTTTATTTAATGGGAGGGTTAACATACCAATGGCCTTGGCAAAGGCTACTACATCATTAAAAACTGCAGTATCAGTTTTTGGATGTCCCATAATTTCTGCTGTATTATGTGTCCATATTTCATTAGCAAAATGAAGAGCAACAAATTTATGAGGCCTTCCAGTTACATCGGCAAATTGACTTGGCAAAAGTGTTGATGAATTTGTGGCAAATACGGTTTTTTCAGGTGCAACACCAGCCAACTGTTTGTAAAAGCTGATTTTTACTTGTGGATTTTCGGGAACGGCCTCAATTAATAAATCTGCATCTCTTACCGCTTCTTTAAGGTTAGAGTTGTATGAAAGATTTTCAAAAGCTTGATCTAATTGTTCTTGTGAAGCGTTTAAATCTCTTTTGAAAGCTTCGCTCATA
>MDTF01007547.1_pt1 | contig 12875 bp, 11 predicted proteins | sample 811191 | NCBI WGS metagenome assembly MDTF01 (sample SAMN05326649, study PRJNA326480) | marine metagenome | isolation source: seawater | place: Southern Ocean | collected 2011
CTATTATATATATTGAGGTAAACATAAAAATCTTATCTAAAGATAAAAGAGCTGTGAAAGCCCCTCCCCAGCCAAAATCTACAAAGTTTGTAGTAAACATTCCAAAGGAAGGTGTTATACCCTTAGCAGCTAGGCCTGGAAAGTACAATTCATTAAGAAATATTGGGCCATAAGTAAAAGGCTTATCTGGATATATCGCTCTTGGAATATAAGACCAGAAGCCACTTAAATATATTTCTCCAAAAGTATGATCGATTTTGCCAAGAAGGTAATCATTATAAACTTTTGCAGAAAGATTGAATTGATTAAGATATGAAAGTGACCTACTAGCCAGTGTATTATCAAATTCTCTTCCTGCTCCAAATTGACCAAATAAACTTAAAAATATATATATTATCAAAGGAGAACATAAGACCATTAAAGCTATTTTTTTTTGGAGAGGCATCCTTGGGTTTGCCAGCAAAGGAACTGTGGCAAGAATAACAAGACCTTTAGATGCAGAAAAATAACAAAAAATAAAATATATAAAAAAGGATGTAAATATATTAGCTCCATTCATGACTCTGACCGCATACCACATAGAACTAAAAACAATAAATCCTGACCAAAAAATACCAATACCCGCTCTACTTGATTGATAAGTAAGTCTTGGTTGAGTTAAAGCTTCTCCGTTTGTAGCCAAAACATAGAAAAGAAAAAAAATAACAGCTATTATCAAAAATATATTCTCATTAAATAAATTTCTATCATGCCAAATAAAACCTAATTGGTTAGTTTTTTTTGATTGATAGCTTCCAACTTTTATTACAGCAATTATGACAAAAGAGATAATAGAGGATACAAATGATACAAAATAGATATTTAAGATCAGTCCGGGGGACTCGCCTACTGCATAAAGCTCAATTAAGAAACTTGGAGCCATGAAAAGCCCCTCACCTAAGAATCTAAATATCATAAAAATAACTATGATAATTTTCGGCTCTGGGGAGAGATTTCTAAGAAATAGGAATGGAAGTATATAAGGGGTAACTAATAAAAAAGTTCCTAAATATGAAAAAGGTATCATAATTCCATACTTATAATAATGTGTTTATAAATGATAACCTTCATTTATTAATAAATCTTTAAGTTCTTTACTTTTTGAATATGTTCTTTCCCTTAATTCTTCATGGTTAGATAATATTTGTTGTGCTGTTTTTAAAATATATGGTGTCTCTTTTATTAGGTTTGAGGGGTCAAAAGTAGCTGGGAAATCATCATAAAATCTTATAAGTCCGTCTATCTTGTGAGAAGATGACTTCAAAGGTATTATTGGAGTTCCGGACCTAAGGGAAAAAATTGCGTGATGGTACCTTCCAGTAATAAGAAATTTTGATTTAGAGATAATATTTTCAACATCTTTATAAGAATAATTTGGTCCTATAAATCTAGCTTGAAATAAATTTGCAAGTTTTCTTAATCTTTGATCTTCTCTATCTTTAGCAAGAAAGATTACATTTGGAACCAATAAAAGAGTTGCTTCTAAAAGTTTATAAATAGGTGAGTCAATTAAGTTATCCTCACTAAAATCCATAGGAAGCATACTCATACTAAAAGTGAAATAATCGTCATTATAATCCTGATGAAAAGTGCTATCTAGGGCAAAAACTGAATCAGGAAGCATGTCAATTTTTGAGCATAAATCAGGATAGTATTTTAAAACACTATCATATGAACAATTTTCTCTTACAAATATTTTAATTTCTGAATCTGCTACTTTCCGTAACATGGCCGGCAATACAGCATCTACATGGTCCAAAGTGATACTGCCGTTGCAAAACATAGCTTCTTTATTTAAGTAGTTTTTAGCGAACCAAATCATAAAAAGACCTTTAATTGCGACTATATTTTTTCTATAGCAAGACCCCTCTCCACTAAAAATAACAATATCAACCTGATTTGCATCTGCAATAAATTTATTTGCAATACTTCCTCCATCGCCCTTAAGCCAGATTTTAGCAATTTTATCAAATTCATCAGCAGTTGAAGGAAGAAGACATTCAGAAAAATATTTTGAGAGCCTTGTGTTTTCATTAAATACCTTTTTATTAAAAAGGAATAATTTATCAAGCGAAGATTTTCTTTTCATTTCTTCACTTGTTAATGTCTTGGTTATATTAATACCTGAATTATTTAGAAGCATCTCAAGCCCTTCAGACGCAGCGATAAGACCCCAGTTATCTATTTCATAACCATCGTTTAGCAGGTATGCCTTAAGAGTCATAGTTACTTCTTAGCTTCTATATATAATGATAAAAACGGCAACCAACTATCAAATAAAGGGACTTGACGAAGGATTAAAGATTTTGATTGACCAAAACCAGATTTATAAACGTCAGAGAAACCGGCTTTAAGTAAAATATCTGTTAGTTTTTTTTCATCAAACCAATTTAGATGTGCGATACCAGTAGAATAATTTTTATCACAACCCTTTAGTAAAGAGTCTAAGAACTCTTCTTTTGAATTAGCCTCTTTTCTTAAAAATTTTACTACCTTTGTTCTAATTATTGATTTGTTATATTTCATATTATATTAAGCTAGTTGGATTATAGATTTTGTAAGTCTTTCAGAATCATACTGATTAGACTTTTGCACGGATGAATTATACATTAAATTTTTTGTATCAAAATCTATTTTTTCAACCTGAAATAAATATTTTTTAACTTCAGTAATATTATTAGGGTGTATTAAAAACCCGTTGCTACTATCTAAAAGATCCTGCACTGCGCCTACTTTTTTTGTCGACAAAATTATGCACCCTGAAGCACAAGCCTCTGCTATAACAGTAGCCCAATTATCATCTCTTCCAGGTAAAATGAATGCACATGATTGAAGTAGTATCTTTGAAGCTTCTTTTGGTTGTAAAAAACCATGAACATGAACGTCTTTTAGATCATAGAATTGGGAGCTATATAACCCCTCTCCTATTATATTTAAGCTATACGTCCCTCCCTCAGATTTATATGATTTCCACGCATCCAAAAGGATATCTGAGCCTTTTCTTTTATCTAAAGTTCCAATAAAGGTAAAACAATTATCTTTAACAATAGAGCTATCCCATCTGGGATAAAGATCACTTGGTGCGCCGTAATGTCCTGATGCAATTTTTTCTTTAGGAATACCCAAGAATCTAACCAATTTTTGTGCTGAGGCACCTGAAACTATAAATCCATCATATAAATACTTAAGTTTGAATTGCATTAAAAAAAAGCCCATAAATTGTTTTAAAGATTTTTTAAACCTGTTATCAACTAATACGTATATTTTAATTTTTTTATTAAAAGATCTTAATTTCTTATCTAATTTATTAATGCCTGCGTTACCCCATCCAGTATGAATAAATATATCTGAGTTTTTAATATCATTAAAATAGTCAAGCATGTCATCAGGCTCGGAAACCCAAATAATTTTATTAGTCAAGAAACTTCCGAGTCCTTCGAAGGGGACCGCCGGTCTAGTAGCATAAACTTGGAGATCTTTTGCAAGAATTTTATCCAAGTCTTTTAACATATGAGCGCAGGCAGGAAACCCATGCCAAAAAAAGTTACATTTTTTTTGGTATATCAAGACTTTATTGAGAAGGAGTTCAGTAATACATCCTTTACTGATACTAGTATCACTCTTAAAAAATTAAGATTTTTTTTACCTGGAACTCTTAACTGTATCTCAGCTCTCCAAGGAGCTGCTAGTAATCTAGGCAGGTAAGGTTGATCAATTTTAAATTTGAATTCATCTCCCCCAGAAAACCTTCTAATACCAATATTTATATAAGGGTTATCCATTTGGTATTTCCAAAGAAAGTTAATCCAAATAGCACTTGCTCTTTTTGATTTAAGCTTCAATCTATTGGCCTTAATTGCTTTAGCTGCATCCACGGCATTATTGAAATAATTACTAATAGGTATATTGTAATAAGGAGAGCCCCCTATATTAACTACTAACTTTCTAAAGTAATTGGCCTCCACAGCAACAGTTGAGCAAAAACACAAAACTATATCGCTTATGTCAATTAATGTATATGTTGAGGAAACGTCATCAGGATCAATTACGTGACAGTGCGGAAAAAAAGTTTGAAGTTTTTTGTAAGAATCTAGTAACGGTTTACTTAGGTTCGACATATTCGGATGCATCCTGACTACTATCTCATATTTACTCTGATCTAAATTAGCTGCAAGAGACAAAATTTCATCAACTTGATTTACTATGGGCGCTCCCCAGTCTCCCCCTAAAAATCTATACTCATCATCTGAAGATGGAAAAATTGAGATTATCTTCTTTTGACGATCAAGTGGTACATTTATCTTATTTTTCTGTTGAAGTTTGGTATAGGATCTTTCGTAAGTATCTTTTCCCTCTAATTTTGAATTAACAAATTCATCAGCCACTTTATGGGCTTTTTTTGGATCATCTAGATAGAACCTAAGAGCTCTTTCACATTGAGCATCCACACTATGAAGTGAGCCATTATAATATTCGTAATAACCTCCTTTTTGAAAATCATAAACTGTATAATTTTTATTGGCACTGGTAGCTGCGGTTCTTGCTGCGCCGTCCTCAAGCATTCTTCCATTAAAAACTAATATCTCATCAAGCCCATCTGCAAACTCGTTTTCAAAGAATTTAAAAATAGACTTACTAGTCTCAACCCAATTTAGATATACATTAAGCCAACGACTATCTAGCTCAAACCTACTTGTTAACCTTGTCATAGATGCAATGCTGGACATAACAGCATTTTCAATTTTTTGAAGGTCATCAGTCGATATTTCAGGGTTTTTAATAAAAGGGATTTCGATCAATTGTTTGTCAAGAAATTCTGCAACACTTTTTGCTCTAAGCATTTCATAATTTTTAATAGCCTTCCTTCCAAAAGGGTTTGCATTTGTATATTTATAGTCCTTGCCAAGGCAATATATCCTTGAATCATCATTTAATTTATCTTTTTGAGCGGCATGAAGCTCTGCAACAGGGTAGTGCGCAACAAGATTTAGTAGTATTCCTTTTTTCATTTTTATATTTTTTCCTTTAATAAATCTGCAACTTCTCTAATAACACCATTCCCACCAAATGTTTTAAGAATTCTAGCACCAGAGTTTCTTATATGTGGATGAGCGTCTTGGGGAGCAAAAGGCATTCCAACCCAATTCATGCAATTTAAATCATTAATATCATTCCCAACATATGCTAAGTACTTTTTATTTATATTATTATCCTTAGCCCAATTTTTAAGAAAAGTTAGCTTATCCTTACAGCCATGCTCTATATCAATATTTAATTTTTTAGCTCTATTTACGACGACATTATTTTTTTCTGAAGTCAGAATTAATAATTTAATATTCTTGTTTTTAAGTATCCCTATACCCATCCCATCCGACCTAGAGATTCTAACTGATTCTATGTTGGCCTCTGTCAGATAAGCCTTATCATCGGTATGAACTCCATCAAAATCCATAATTAACGCCTGACATTTTGAGTATAGATTATTACTAGGGTCTTTAAATAAATGTGCAGCGGATTGGGCTATCTCAAGCTCAATAAGGTCATCAATTTCAAATGGTATATTTGTATCTGTTACAACAGGTATTGCCTTTCTTCCAAACCTATTTCTAGTTTTCTTTAACGCCGAAGTTCTGATTGCATAAATAGCACCATTTTCTTTGTAGATATCTTCAAGGTCCTGTCTTCTTTTTCTGGGTTTATATGCCGAATGATTTAAACCAACTGCTTTATTTTTATCTTTTTTAAACCATAGAAAGCTATGATCAATATTTGCCGAAAAAGCACAATCAATGTCAGGGTTATTTATTAAGGTATCTAGCACCTTATTTACATCTTTGCTCGAAGTGAAAGGTGAAGTGCATTGAAGGAATACTATAATGTCTGGTTCTTTTTTATTGACTTCCAGATAGCTAACAAAATGCATTAAAACTTCGTCTGTAGAGCTTTTATCCATAGCAAATTTGGTGGGTCTTTTAAGAGAACTTGCTCCATAAATAGAACCAATTTCTAGAATAGCTTCTGAGTCTGAAGATACAAAGGTCTCAGTTATTTTTGATGATCCAGTTGAAGCTATGACAGACCTACCTACAAGAGGGACTCCGCCTATAAGTCTTAAATTTTTATCTACTATGCCTTTAGAACCGCCTCTAGCAGGGATAACTGAATATATGTACATTATAAAAGTCTATTTAAATTAATTTACCTTCACCAGATTTAACTTTTTTATAGTTGTGCATTTCACTATCTAATATCCCATCAGGCCTATTAGTTAAACCAAGATCTACATTCACTAAATCCCTGCATAGTTTCATGAGCCCTTGCGGCTCAAGACTTGCAGCCTGATCTGTTCCCTTCATAGTTCTATCTAATGTAAAGTGTCGCTCAAAATATCTAGCTCCTAAAGCCAATGCCGCAATATCTGGTGCAATTCCATTATGATGACCGGAAAAACCTATTGCTTTAACCAAATCGCCATATAAATCACAAAACTTTGATATGCGAAGAAGGTGAATTTGATCATGAGGACAAGGGTAGCAAGATGTAGCACTATAAAGAACAGTCCTTTCAAGAAGATTATTTTTGTCAAGATGCTCTAATATAATGTTAATTTCTGCGTCTGATGTCATACCAGTTGACACATGAACATCTCCATCAAATTCATCTGCTAAAACAGGATAGAAGTCTAGTACTGTATTTTTTTGTGATGGAATTTTTATGTAATCAGGGTTTAACGTTATTATTTGCTTAAGTGAAGTCATGTCAAAAGCACTAGAGGAATATCCAATACCAACCTCTTCACAATACTTCTGTAGGTCTTTATGAATACTAACATCAAATTCTAGATTTTCCCTGTGAATACCATAAGGTTCTCCGAAGGACTGAGCCATATCTGGATGAGGAGAATTATAATGCTCATCAGTTAAAGATTCTTTGGGATACCATTTTTGGAATTTTGCGTAATCAGCTCCTGCTAGACTAGCCTCTTTAATCATTTGCATAGCTATATCAACACTACCCTTATGATTGCAACAATGTTCTGCGACCACCATAGGTTTTATAATATTTTTTTTGCCTTTTTCAGTTCCCATCATGACCTCTTTCTTAATATAATAAGATGTTGTTTTAAATAAAGAATTATACCTATATAGAATAGGAAGTGTATTATTTTGACGCTATTTGCCAATTAGGTTATCAAAATACTTTATCGTACTCTCCAAGCCCTTTACGAGCTTTATATCAGGGGTCCAATTTAGATACTTTTCTGCTAAATCTATATTAGGCTTTCTTTTCAGAGGGTCATCTTGAGGCAAGTCTTGATAAACTTTTTTTGATTTAGAGCCTATTAAATCTATAACCATGTCAGCCAGTTCAACCATTGTAAATTCATCAGGATTACCTAGATTCATGGGTCCTAAATTATTTTTTAATAAGATGTCTTTATCAAGATTCATTAAATTATGAAAGCCTCTTACTAAATCATCAACATAACAAAAACTTCTAGTCTGAAGGCCGTCTCCGTAAAGGGTGATATCCTCATCTCTTAATGCCTGAGTTATAAAATTACTAACAACTCTGCCGTCTAGCTGGTCCATTCTTGGGCCATATGTATTAAATATTCTTACCACTCTAATGTCAGTTCCATGCATTCTTTGATGATCAAAAAATAGGGTTTCTGCACATCTTTTACCCTCGTCATAGCAACTTCTTATACCAATTGGGTTTACATTACCCCAATAACTTTCAACCTGAGGATGAACCTTAGGGTCACCATAGACCTCGCTAGTACTTGCTTGAAATACTTTTGCATTATTCTTCTTAGCAAGATCTAAGACATTAAGCGCACCTAAAATATTAGTTCTTGTTGTAAAAATTGGATCATGTTGGTAATGAACTGGACTAGCTGGACATGCGAGATTATATATTTCTTCGATATTATCAATGTTAATTTCATTACAAACATCACCCTCAACAAACCTAAATAAATTATTTGATTTCAGATGTTCTATATTATTAAGGTGTCCAGTGTAAAGATTATCTAGACAAGTAACATGATTTCCATCTCTAATTAACAGATCAATTAGGTGAGAGCCAAGAAAGCCAGCTCCTCCAGTCACTAAAATATTTTTTTTTATAATCATTTTCTATTAATTGTTTCCAAACAAATCTCTTGTAAATACTTTAGAAGACACATCCTTTATATCTTCAAAAATTCTATTGGCTATTATCAAATCACAGGAATCTTTAAAGATATTTAAATCTTTTTCTAAATCAAAACTCTCCCATGATTCTTTTTTAATATTAGGCTCAAATATTATAATTTTAAAGCCCTCAAACTGAAGTTTTTTTATGACATCTATGATGCTCGAGTCTCTAAAGTTATCTGAACTTGACTTCATTATCAACCTATACACACCAATAATTTGTGGATTCAAATTTTTTATTGTCTCAAAAATTAGATCCTTTCTGCTCTCATTTGATGAAACAATTGCACTTATCAGAGTTTGAGGGGTATCTGAATAATTTGCTAAAAGCTGTTTTGTATCTTTTGGTAGACAATAGCCCCCGTAGCCAAATGAAGGATTGTTATAATGATTTCCAATTCTGTCATCTGATGATATTCCATCAATAATCTGCTTAGAGTTAATATTATTATTGAGTGCAAAACTATCCAGTTCATTAAAGAAAGAGACCCTCATTGCTAGGTAAGTATTTGCAAATAGTTTAATAGCCTCCGCTTCTGAATTACCAGTATAGAAAATAGGAATATTTTCTTTTGTTGCGCTTTCCTCTAAAAGATTTGCAAACTCCCTCGACGAGTCAGAGTTTTCTCCAAGAATAATTCTACTTGGATTCAAATTATCATACAAGGCGCTTCCCTCTCTCAGAAACTCAGGAGAAAAGAATATTTTATTAAAGTTAAATTTTTTCTTTGTCTTCTCAGTAAAACCATATGGAATAGTTGATTTTATTATAATTGTGGCAAGTGGATTGATGGAGATAATATCACCTATAACAGAATCAATAATGCTTGTATTTAAAGTATTGGCTTTTTCATCATAGTCTGTGGGTGTTGCTATTAGTATAAATTTTGCATCTTTATAGCAGGCTTTCTTATCCAAAGTTGCAGTAATATCAACATCTTCTGAAATTAGAAATTCTTGCATGTGTTTATCGTCTATAGGTAATTTTTTACTATTAAGCATATCTACTTTAGACTTATCAATATCGAGTGTAACAACTTTATTTTTTTGAGATAAGAGCAATCCATTAGAAAGCCCTACATAACCGATTCCAACAATTCCGATCTTAATTTTAGAATTTTTTTGCATTTTTATTAATTAGAATTTAAAAATTCTGCATAAGTATTTTTTATTCCATCGCGGAGAGATATTTTGGGACTCCATCCCATGGATCTAATAAGAGTACTATCTAAAAGCTTCCTAGGAGTTCCATCTGGCTTAGATTCATCAAGTAAAATTTGACCCTTATATTCAATAATCTCAGAACACATTTGTGCTAAGTGGAATATTGATATCTCGTCGCCAGATCCAATATTGATATGATTTTGCTGAGGCTGTGTATGATTTTTAACTAAATCATTGTCTAAGTTCATAACATGAATAGACGCCTTTGCCATATCATCCACATGGAGAAACTCTCTTAGGGGAGTTCCGGTCCCCCAAATTAATACACTTTTTAAATTATTTATTTTTGCATTATGGAATCTTGAGATCAGCGCTGGTAATACATGAGAGCTTTTATCATCATAATTGTCGCCTGGCCCATATAAGTTAGTTGGCATGATCGATTTATAAAACAATCCTAACTCTTCTCCGTATTGTCTATTATAGCTTTCGCACATCTTTATACCTGCAATTTTTGCAATAGCATATGGTTCATTTGTAGCTTCAAGATAGCCTGACAGCAAGTCTGACTCTTTCATGGGCTGATTAGATAACTTAGGGTAAATACAGCTTGAACCTAGAAATAATAAATCCTTAACCCCAGCTAAGAATGAACCATGTATAAGATTATTTTGTATTACAAGGTTTTCATATATAAAACTTGCAGGATCATTATTATTTGCATATATCCCACCAACTTTTGCAGCTGCAATATATACTTTGGAGGGTTTAAATTCTAATAAAAAATTAAATACTGCTTTTTGATCAAGTAGATCTAATTCATCTCTTGACCTAGTAATGATGTTTTCTTTTGGTATTCCTGAGCTAATCAAATTATTGAGTATGGCACTGCCAACCATTCCATTGTGACCAGCGATATAGATTGATGAATTCTTGTCATTCATTTTAATCTGACGATGATCTTCCATATATATCATCGTACCTAATAATATCATCTTCACCCAGATAATCGCCAACCTGAATTTCAATTAGCTCTAAATTATCTTTGCCTATATTTTTAAGGGCATGGATACATCCCAGAGGAAGATATATATATTCATGTTCATTTAATACGTGCGACTCATCATCTCTTCTTACTTCTGCGGTTCCCTTTACAACCACCCAATGCTCTGCCCTATGCTCGTGGCTTTGGGTACTTAGTACCTGCCCTGGAAAGACGATAATTTTTTTTACTTGATGGGTATCTCCACTGTCTAAGCTATCAAAATTTCCCCATGGTCTAGAAACTTTTCTTGGGAAGGTTATTAGATCCCTCTCTTGGACTTTGATGTCTCTCAGCTTGTCTATAATTTTCTTTATATCTAATGTTGCTGATTTTTGAGCAACAAATAAGACATCACGGGTATCAATAACTACAATGTCTTCTATTCCTAATGTTGTTATTGGTTTAAGCTCTCCATAAACAAAACAATTTTTTGTATCTTCATGGAATACATCTCCAACGAAAGTATTTGAATTATTACTGTTAATTGAAACCTTGCTAATGCGCTCCCAAGTACCTAGATCATTCCAACCACATTCTAATAACACTGTTGCAATTTTATCTGATCTTTCAGATAGGGCATAATCAATTGAAATCGACTTACATTCATCGAACCTCTCCTTATCTAATATAACCGCCCCTCTGGACTCCTCGGCAATATCAAAAGATTCTTTCACTTGGCTCCACAGGTCAGGAGAAAGCTTTTGAATTTCTTGTTGGTAAATTTTATTTTTAAAAACATAAAGCCCGCTGTTCCATAAATAATCGTTAGATTTAATAAAATTAATTGCTGTGTTTAAATCTGGTTTTTCCATGAATGAGTCAACCAAAGAACCATTTTTTTCAGGGATATTTGTACCAATTTTAATATACCCATATCCGATATCTGGAGAAGTGGGCTTCACAGACAAGGTAACTATTAGATCGATATTAGATATATCTACAGCATCATTGATTGCGGTTTTAAAAGCGGTTTCGTCTTCAATAAAATGATCAGAAGGCAAAACTACTAAAATATCTTCACTGTTAGCGAGTAATGATGCTGATATTATTGAGGGAGCTGTGTTTTTTCCCACAGGTTCTAATATAATTCTTGGTCTAACATCGATTTCTTCAAGTTGTTCCTCAACAATGAATCTATGTAGTATGTTACTAACAACTATTAAGTCTTCCATTTTAAAGTTATCTAAGTTTTTTACCCTTAGAATCGACTCCTGAAACATAGAATAATTACTAAAAATTTTAAGAAACTGTTTAGGATGAGCTTTTCTAGATAGAGGCCATAACCTTTCGCCAACTCCACCTGCTAATATAACTGGTATTACTTTCATATTTATATATTGGTTATGTTTATGATTGGCCTTGAGATTGAAAAAGTAAGTTTTTTTCCTAAAAGGAAAAAAATAAATAATATTGCTATTGGTATAATGATACCGATTAGACTAATAACAATACAAATTATTGCCCTTGAGGGACCTGATTTCTTTTCTGGGATAATTGATGGGTCTAAAGTTCTAAAAAAATATTCTTCCCTACTATTCGCGAGCATAATTTTTTTTGTTTGATTTCCAATCAATTGAGAAAATATATTATTAAGTTCTTTGTTTGTATTTAGCCCCAAAAGATCTTCTACATAATCAATTGATTTTTGTGCCTCAGCAGTGTCATATTTTTTTAGTTCCAGGTTTAGATGATTTATAAGAGAATCAAGCCATTGTTTTGCTAAATATGGGGAGTAATAACTTATGCTGACATAGACAAAGTTTTTTTTAGTATCAAAAATTATATTTAAATTTTCAGTTGAAAATATCTCTTGTGCCTCTAGAAGTGAAGGTATAGTTTTATAAAACCCATTTGGCTTTCTAACCCACTTATTAGAATTAATATCATAAAGTGATTGATCATAGATGATGTTGTCCTTATCAGCATTCCAGGACTTGGCAGCAATAATTTGTGGCAATATATCTTCTTTTTCAATAAAGTTCATAAGGAACTTTCTTGATTCTAAAATTGCTAGAGCTTCATTGATAATATTTTGATCGCCGGAAACATTAACACCAGCTATTGAAGCTAGTCCACCCATGCCAGATAACCCCTGCATTTGATTTGATGAATCTTGATTTGAAATTAAAGTGACATCAGCAGTATATATATTTGGCAAACTAAGGCTGTAGATAACTGAGGAAGAAGCAAACATAATAAAACTTAAGATTATTAATGGTAATCCTGTAAAAATAATATTAAATATGTCCCCAAGACTGGTTTCGTCAACGTAAACCTTTTCTAAAATTTCATTATTCATAAATATATTATTAACCTAATATCATATAATTGGTACCCGGAGCCGGACTTGAACCGGCACGCCATTGCTGGCGAGGGATTTTAAGTCCCTTGTGTCTACCAATTCCACCACCCGGGCATACTGTAAA
>MDTF01009116.1_pt1 | contig 12873 bp, 12 predicted proteins | sample 811191 | NCBI WGS metagenome assembly MDTF01 (sample SAMN05326649, study PRJNA326480) | marine metagenome | isolation source: seawater | place: Southern Ocean | collected 2011
GACATATCTTATTTTATTGGAGATAGGAATTACTGGAATAAAGGTATAGCAACTGAAGCAATTAAACAAATTATTATTCTAGCAAAAAAAAAGTTTAAATTAAAAAAATTACAAGCTGGGCACTGGAAGCAAAATGTTGGTTCAAAAAAAGTTCTTTTAAAAAATAAATTTAAGTTAGAAGGTGTTTTAAAATCACAAATTAAAACAAAAAAAGGAAGAATTGATAGATATCTTTATGGACTTATTATTTAGCCTTGTAATTGAATATTGTTTCATTTAATATTTCTTCTTTTAATGTTGGTAATGAGATTTTGAATTTTTTTTCAAATTTTCTACAATTCATCATCATATTTTTAGGTCGTTTTATTTTAAATATTTTTGTAGACTTAGCTGTTCTATAATTAGAGTTATAAATATTTAAATTTTTAGCAAATAAAATAGCAAATTTTTTTTTTGATAATCCTTTTTTTGAACCCAAATTATATATATCCCCATCCACTTTTTTATGTAAAATAATTTTATAAATTATCTTACATAATGAAATTATTCTGAGTGGAGAGAAAAAAACATCTTCTAAAAGATCAAAACTCGTGTTTGAAGTAAATTTTCCATAAACCCAGTCACTAAAAGATTTTTTCTTTGAATGACTTTTACCAAAGAAATTTGTTCTTAATATAATTGTATTATTTTTTTTACAAATTTCTTCTGCTTTTTTCTTTGTGTGAGTATAGTAATTTAGAATAGAAACTCTGGTATTTTCATTATTAGCAGTTTTATTTTTATTATTATAAAATTGATCAGTTGATATATGCAGTAATTTAAATTTAAAATTAAATTTTGACTTTAAGTTGAATAAATCTTGTAAAATTTTAGAGTTTATATTGAAAGCTTCCTTCTTATTTTTTTCACAATCAGCTATATCAGTTTTTGCCACACAGTTTATAATCCAGTCAGGTTTTTTTTTTAATAGCTTAAGTATATTGTGTTTTAACTTTAAATTATATTTTGACTTTTTCAGACCATTAGAAATAACTATTAAATTTTTTGTTTTTAAAAATTTAAATAGCCTATAACCTAATAATCCACTTGAACCTAAAATTAGAACTTTCATTTAATTATATTTAGAGTATTTAACTAATTGTATGTTTGCAAATAAAAATATTATAATAACGGGTGGAACCGGTTCATTTGGTACTGAACTTATCAGAAAATTAACATCTATTCAAAAAGGTAAACCAAATAAAATTATTATTTTTAGCAGGGATGAACTGAAGCAATTTAATTTAGAAAAGAAATACCCAGTAAAAAAATTTCCTAATATAAGGTTCTTTTTAGGTGATGTTAGAGATAAAGATCGTTTAAAGATGGCATTTCATGAAATTGATTACGTTATTCATGCTGCAGCGTTAAAACAAGTTCCAGCAGCAGAGTATAACCCCATCGAATTTATCAAAACGAATATTTTAGGAGCTCAAAACATTATTGAAGCCGCTATTGAATGTAGAGTTAAAAAAGTTATTGCACTATCAACAGATAAAGCTTCGTCTCCAGTTAATCTTTATGGTGCAACCAAATTATGCTCTGATAAATTATTTATATCTGCAAACAGTTTGTCTGGAAGTAGAGGAACTACCTTTTCAGTTGTAAGATATGGAAATGTATTTGGTAGCAGGGGGTCAGTTGCTCCATTTTTTTTAGAACATCAAAAAAAAGGTTTTTTACCTATTACAAATGTAAAGATGACTAGATTTAATGTTTTATTAGAAGACGCAGTTAAATTAGTCTTTTTAGCAATACAAAAAGGAATTGGAGGAGAAATTTTTATCCCTAAAACACCATCCTTTAAAATAATAGATTTAGCAAAAGCCATATCACCAAAATGTAAATTGAAGATAGTTGGTATCAGAAATGGAGAAAAAATTCATGAAGAATTAATATCAAAAGCTGAAAGCAAAAATGCTTTTGATTTGAAAAATTTCTATGTAATTTGTGGAAATACAAAGTCATTACAAAAATACTCAAAAAATAAAAAAAATCGAGTTAAGTTGAACTTTGAATACAACTCACTAGATAATACAGAATATTTAACAGTAGCAGAATTAAAAACGATGGCTCAAAGTTTAGAAAAAATAATTTACAATAAATTATAACTCTATAAGCTTTATATATATCCATGGAATGGAAAAAAAATTTTTGCTTAGGAACTGCACAGTTCGGTAGCATATATGGAATTACAAATAAAAATAAAAGACAATTAAGCGTTAAAAAAATTAAGGAATTTTTAATACTCCTTAAAAAAAACAAAATCAAATTTATTGATACTGCACTTAACTATAAAAATGTAGATAAAAAACTAAGTAAAACCAAAATAAATTTAAATAATTTTAAAATCATTACAAAAATACCATCACCTCAAAAAAAAGAAAAATTTTATAAAAAAAAAACTTTAAAAAGTATTCTAAAATCTAAAAAATTACTTAAAATAAATAATTTTTATGCAATTCTTATTCATGGTTGTCAAAATTTAAACACAGACCAAGCTAAGCTTATAGTGGATATCTTATTAGAACTAAAAAAAAAAAAAATAACCTTGAAAGTAGGTTTGTCACTTTACAACATCAAAGAATTAGATTTTATGTTAAAATTTTTCACACCAAACATAATTCAAGTACCACATAATATTTTTGATAATAGATTTACACAAAATAAAATTTTGAATAAAATATCTAAATATAATATTGATTTACATGTTAGGTCAATTTTTCTTCAAGGTTTACTTTTAATTGATCCACAAAATATCAATATAAAATTTAGTAGATGGATAAAATTATTTAAAAGATGGCATTTTTATTGTAAAAAAAATAAAATTAGCAAGATGGAGGGAGCAGTAAATTTTGTTTTAAAAACCAATAAAATAAAAAAAATTGTTGTAGGATTTACTAATACTGAAGAATTTATTGAATTTTTAAAAATTAAGACTAAAAAGAAATTAACTGTTCCAAAATTTTTAATCAGTAAGATAAAGAATATTGAAAAATTAATTAATCCATATAATTGGAAAACATAAATATATGCAAAGTATAGAAAAAAAGATTTGGAAAAGAGCATTAAAAATTATTCCTGGGGGAAATGGATTATTATCAAAAAGGCCTGAAAGGTTTTTAAGAGATAATTGGCCTATATATTTTTCAAAAGCAAAAGGAATTCAGATTTGGGATCTGAACAATAAAAAATTTTTAGATATGAGTCTAATGGGCGTCGGAACTTCTACGCTAGGTTATGCAAACAACTTCATTGATGAAAAAGTAAAAAAAAATATTAGCAAAGGAACTAATACCACTCTAAATTGTATAGAAGAATTTCAATTAGCAGAAAAAATTTTAAAATATGATAAGTTTGCTGATCAAGTTAGATTTGCAAGAGGTGGTGGGGAAGCAATGTCGTTTGCAATTAGATTAGCAAGATCGAAACACAAAAAAACAAAAATAGCTTTTAGTGGTTATCATGGATGGCATGATTGGTATGTTGCAGCAAATTTAAAAAATAAAAAAAATTTAAACAATCATCTTTTAAAAAATTTAGACCCATTAGGAATACCTAAAGAATTAAAAGATTCAGCACTACCTTTTAGATTTAATAATTTTGAAGACTTGTTAAAAATTGTAAATACAAAAAAACTTTCTGCTATAGTAATCGAATGTGGAAGATATAATTACCTTTCAAAATATTTTGTAAAAAAAATAAATAAATTATGTAAAGAAAAAAAGATCTGTTTAATAATAGATGAAATAACAACAGGTTGGCGTGAAACAAATGGAGGTTTATACAAATTACTTGGATTAAAACCTGATATTGTTGTTTATGGAAAATCTTTAGGTAATGGCTATGCAATATCAGCAATAGTAGGTAAGAAAAAATATATGAATAATGCAAATAAAACTTTTGCAAGCAGTGTTGCATGGACCGAGAGAGTTGGTTTCACAGCTGGCATATCAGTTATTGACTACTTTACTAAAAAGAATGTTTCCAAACATTTGATTAAAATTGGGAGAGTGATAAAAAAAGGTTGGTTGGCGTCTGCAAAAAAAAATAAAATTGAAATTGAAATAGGAGAAGTAAAAACCATTCCAACATTTCGATTTAAATATGGGAATGATAATGAAAAACTTTATACAATGTTTACTAGTTTAATGCTTAAAGAAAAATATTTAGCCACTAATGCAATTTATTTAAGTTATAAGCATAATCAAAATGATATAAAAAAATATCTAGCCTCATTTGAAAAAGTTTTACAAAAAATTTCAATTATTTTAAAAAAAAAAAGTCTTTTAAATAAGATAAAATCAAGAAAATATAACTATTAATTTATTATATTATCTCTAAGGATATCCTTATAAAGGCTTTCATTTCTAACAATTTTCTTCTGGTATCTAGTTAATTTTGGATTTTTTGATAAAAAATCAATTAACTCATTCATTTTTGTAGATGTTATTTTTTTACCAAAATAATTAATTATTTTTGAAAATAAGATAAAATCTTGAAAATAATCAACTGTTAAACGGTATTTAGAATAATTTTTTTTTTGATCATGTCTTTTAATATTGAATTTTATAAATCTTCTCATAAACAATGTTACATGTTCTCTCTCAGAGGAAGCTTTTGCTAATTTGTTAGTTATCTTTAAAACTTTATATTTAAATATTTCAATATCCATACCGTCAGGATAAGTAGAAGGTTCAGGGTAAGTATTTGAATAGTAGTCTAATTTTTTTTTTTTAAAATTTAGCACCATTCCATCCAAAGTATTGATATCTATAAATGGGCAGTCACTAGTAATTCTAATTATATTTTTTACTTTATATTTTGTAGCTGCTTTATAAAATCTTCCAAGAACATCTTTTTCATCACCACGAAAAAAATTTACAGAATTTTTTTTACAAAATTCTATAATTTTATTATCTTTATTGTATTTTGTAGTAGCTATTATTATATTTTTCACATTTTTAGACTTTCTCAATCTACTTATTAAAACATTTAAAATATTATAACCCTTAAATTCTTTTAAAACTTTACCGGGCAATCTTTTTGATCCCAATCTTGCTTGAATTATTATTGCAAATTGCATTGTTTTAGTAATATATGTTTATTTAATATAATTATAAATTAAAAAGAATGAATAAACCCTTATATCTTCCCATCGAAATCAAAAAGAGAGAGCTTTTACCAAAAATGTTATTAGGGCTAACAGCTTTGAAGAAAGGATTTAGTGTTATTATAGGTGATAAAATTGCCGTTTCCCATGCAATAAGTTTTTTTGGTCCAGGTGTATATTTTTATAAGTCAATGAATTTTAACGATACAGAGCACATAAAGAGAGTAAAAAGAAAAAAAAATATTTATGTTGTTCATGATGAGGAGTCAGGAGCAACACATGCGTCAAAACAAGTGTTTAAAAACTTTTTAGATGTAAGAGGCAGCAAAAAAAATGTTGAACTCATTGACAGGTTTTATACCTGGGGAAAGTTTGATCATTTACAATGGATTAATAGATACAAACAAAATAAAAAAAAATTTATTTTGACAGGATCTCCGAGGATAGATTTGTGTAATGCAAAAATTCACAAAAAATTTATAAATAAAGATGTTCATGATATTAATAAAAAATATAAAAAATTTATCCTTTTCATAAGTTCTGGCGTAAGCTCTGATAAAGAATTAAATAACATCTTCAAACAAGATAAGTTTTTTTTTAAATATAAAAATTTAAGAGAAAAAAAAAATAGAATTGAACAAATGAAAAATTTAAGGTTTTATTTTGAAGAGTCTGTAAAAATGATAAAAAATTTATCTCATGAATTCAAAAATATTAACTTTGTAATAAGACCACATCCTAACGAAAATATTAATGATTGGAAAAAGGTTATTGATAAATGTGAAAAAAATATTTTCTTAGATCTGTCTGACCACGACATAACTAGCATGATAATTGCCAGTAAATGTGTAATACACAATTCTTCTTTTGCAGGAATACAAAGTTCATTGTTAAATAAGCCTTTGATAGTTTATTCACCAAAAAAAATTTCTTTACCAAAAAGAAGTTTTCCCAATAAACTTGGTAAAATTGCATATTCAGATAATGATGTTTTAATTTTACTAAATAAAATATTTAAAATGAAAAAAAAGTTTTTAAAAAAAGAAAGATTTAATTTATTAAAAAGTAGAATATTTATAGATAAAAAAGAAACCTCTTCTTCCAAGATAATAAATGATTTATTGAAATTTGATATTAATTCAAAAAAAATTAATCTTTTAAAAATTCAAATATATTCAAAATATTTATTCTTAAAAAAGTTTATAAAAAATATAATAAATTATGATTCACAAAAAAATAAAAATTTTCTATACACCAGAAGATCAATGAGAGAAAAATTAGGAGCTGGACTCCAAAAAAATCAAATCCTTAAATATATTAAAATTGCAAAAAAAAACGATCCAAAACTTAAAAATATTGTTCTAAAAGAGTTTGGACCTAATGGTTTTTTTATATATAAGAGTGGATAAAAAATAAAATTATGTTTTCAAAAACGTCAATAAGTTATCTTGATAAAAACAAAATTAATAGCTATCTGAAATTTAAAAAAAAAAAGAATTTAAATCATTATATTAGTCTAATAAAAAAAGGATCTTTGCCTAGGCCATATTATGCACTCGGCATGCTATTAGCTGCAAATCAAGCACTAAACTTAGGTCTAAATAAAATATCAGTCTTAGAAATAAGCATAGATGATTACTCTGGTTTACAAGATTTGTTTCAACACAAACTGGATATAGAAAGTGTTATACCTGTCACATTTGAAATAATTCATTTAAATGCTGGTAGCAAAAATTTTAATAAATGTAATAATATAAGGGATAGATTAGATTTTTTTAATTTAATGAAAAGTTCAACTATAAAAAAGAATATAAAAAAAAATTCTGATATTAAAATTTTTAAAAAAAACTTCGTTAAAGATTTAGATCTCATAAAAAGAAAATTAAAAAACCCATTAGGTTTTATAATATTTGATGTAAATAATTTCACATTAACAAATGAAGCGTTTAAGATACTTAACATTAGTCCTAAAAAAATATTACCAAAACCATTACTTTATTTTGATCATTTTTATAGATCGAGTGAGTTTGAAGGTGAATTTTATAGTATTAAAAAATTTAATGATAAAAATAAATTAAGAAAGATATCAGATATACTTGAGCTACCAGAACAACTGTCTATAAGTTGGAATAAGTGGCTTTATTTGGCTAAAAGACTGAAGTACTTTATAAATTTCAAACATCCTAAATTTAAATCTAGAATAAAAACAATTATTTAATACACAGAACACCTTCGAAGCCAAACCATTTAAAAATTCTAAAGATTTTTGAAAAACCTGCATTTTTAAGTAGTTTTGTATTTTCTTCAGGTGTGTAACATTCCATTTTTCCTCGCAATGATAACGCTTTTTGATTAATTTCTTTTTCTGAAAACCCATTAGATCTTTTAAAATCGTTATAAGCACCCACATTTATCTCTTCATTTTTTGAATGTGCCGCTCTAACCTTTTCAAAAATAATTAAACCACCACCCACATTTAAACTCTTATAAATAATCGTATAAGCCTTTTGTCTTTGTGATGGAGATATGAATTGTAAAGTTAAAATAGCTGAAATAAAAGTATAATTTTTTTTTTTCAAATCAAAAATAGATTTCTTTAAAAATTTAATACGCGAGTCTTTATTTTTGCTTTTTGCATTTTTAATCATTGAGCTAACTGGATCTATACCAAGAAAATTTATTTTATAATTCTTTTTTGGATATTTTTTTGATAAGTCAATTAAGAAGGTTCCTGTTGAACACCCTATATCTAAAATTTTAGCATCATCTGTAATAAAAAATTCAGATAATTTTAGGGAAATTTCATGAAATTGATTATAAAATGGTACTGATTTTAAAATATGTTTGTCAAATTTTTTTTCTATAGAGTTGAAAGACCAACCGCTTGTAACCATTGATATGTTATTACCTACTTTATTTTTCATAAATATTATTTTTGTAATTAAAATTTATTAAAATTATTATTCTATTTTTTTTTGATTTCACAACACTGTGATAACTTATATTTGACCTTTTTAATGCAAAAAATCGATTTATTTTAGGTATTATAGTTTTTATACTTTTAAAGCTGTTTTTATTTTTATTTTTTTTTAATATTTTTGTTCCACTCTTATTTTCTTTATCATCAAATAAATAGATTATACCAGTCCAAATCTTTCTTTCCGAGTCGGTGTGTGGTAGGGATTGATAACCCTGTTTATCCCAGCATATAGAAATGTTCATTGTACCTTTTGATATTATTTTTTTATCAAGACCCAAAGGTTTATTGATCTTTTTATCTAGGTTGTAGTTTATATTGTTTTTGATTTGTTTATAAAAATACCACTTTTTTGTATTTTTTTTTTCAATTATTTTATTATTTTCAACAAATCTAAGTAAGCTTCTTTTACTTGATAGAGTTTTATTATTAAGTTTCTTTTGAACATTTTCAGATTTTTTCTTGAGAGCACTATTTAACAAAAAAAAATTTTCTAAATTTGTTCTACTTAAAAAATTTTCACTAATTAAGTATTTATATGGATATGTGTAAGTTTTTATTTCTTTTTTCATTTTTCAGTAAGTAATTTAAGAATTTGTTCATTACTAAGCTTTTTTTCAAAAATCAAATAAAAAAAATTATTATATTGTATATTTTAGACTTCATTTAACTTGAAATCATTTTGTCTGGGTTAATATTAAGACTTCTTATACTTATTTACTAATTTGTTTGATAATTTGTTGATTAGTCATATTCATATTAAAAATCATGTAAAATATTGACGAAAAAAAAATCTTATACTTCATTTTTGGAGAAATTGGTTTTCTTAAATTAAGCTTAAGTTTTTGAATTATTTCTTTAGGTATAGTATTTAAAGACATTTTTTTAAATGTTTGAATGGCAAAGTTTCTGGTTCCTTCTTTTTTTTTTTCAACAAATAACTTTGGATCGAGTCCCAATTCTAGACATCTCATTTCAAGGGCTTTTCTTAAAAAAAATTTGGAATCTATTTTTGATTTTTCATTTAATAAAAAATTATGGTTAATCTCATCAGTTGCCAACTTAACAATATTATTATCCAAGTATGGAGATCTTAGTTCAATTGAGTTCATTATTGCAGTAAGATCTGCTTGAGGTTCAGAAATTTCAGGCATAAAAATATTTAAATCTATAAATCTTACAAATTTGCATATCGAAAAATTATTTTTTTTATAATCTGGATATTTATTAGTATATATTTTTGATAAATTTTTAACTTTATTTATATAAATTTTTAAATCTTTTGAATTATTGTCTAACCAACCTGAAAAGCTATATTTTTTTAAAATTTCTATTTTATTCAGTTTCTTTATCTTTTTTAAATCTGTATTTAATATTTTATCGTAGTTATTGTAACCGTAAAAAAACTCGTCTGCACCAGCCCCCCCAATACATATTTTCATTTTATCTTTTTTCATTTTTTCATACAGTGGCATCATAGAAGGAGCCGTTCCCCACCTTGGTGGTAAACCTGTATATCTAATAAACTCAATTGTATCTCTTAAATAGGTTTTCTTTGTAACCCTGACAATTTTGAATTTAACTTTTAATTGCTTTAATTTTCTTATTGATTTGATGGCAATTGTATCAATTCCCTTAGCAATTTTCGTATAAAAAATGAATTTTCTTTTTAATTTTAAAGAAGACAATAGTAAACTTGTTGAGTCTAAGCCACCAGAAAATTCAAAACAAACATCAGAATTATTATCAATATAATTTTTTAACGTATCATCTAACAACTTATTAAACTTTTTTATAATATCATTGAAATTTTGTTTAGGATGACTCTGTTTTTTGGGAAGAATTGTATTTTTTTTAATAAATCTAAAACCTTTTGCATTTAATAAAATAATTTCACCAGCACCAACTGAATGAACATTATTAAAAAAAGATTGATTTGGAGTCATAAGACCTCTTGTTCCAAATTCTTCATTTGAAAGTAAATAATTTTTTAGAGTTTTTTGTGAAGAGGTATTATTGCTACAAAAAGCTACACTAAATGGATCAGAGCCAAAAAACCAGTTTTTTCCGTTAAAAGAATAATATAAAGATTTTTGTCCATATAAGTCTTTTGTAATATAGCAGTTTTTAAAATTTTTTTCTACGTATCCAATTGAAAATCCACCATTGAGTTTGTTTATGCTTTTTAAAAATCCATATTTTTTAAATAGACCATCTAAAACTTCGGTATCACATAGAAACTCATTATCAGGTCTAAATTTATATTTATTATTTAATTCTCTATAATTATAAATCTCACCATTAAAGACAAAAAAATCTTTTTTTGAAAAAATTGCATCATCTAATGGTTGCATAGAAGAAGCTTGTCTACCAGTACATGCCAATCTAGAAAAAACGAAGGATCCTAGGTCATGAATTCGTATTTTAACATCATCAGGGCCACGTGTTTGTAGCCTTGAATGAATTAAGCTAAGCTCTTCATTTGATATTTTTTTATTTGTTACAAAAAATCCACACATCGATTTATAATTTTGTTGCAATTATTATTATTCTATCCGAAATCAATTCAGAAAGACTTAATGAGGGAAAATTTTTTTTTGCTTTCTTTAAAAGATTTTCTTCACCACCAGCTAATTTAATTAAGTCCTTATAACTATTTTTATTTGATTGTTCAATATGTTTTATTATCCACCCATTTTTATTTAATATAGTAATAAGTTGGTCAATAGTGTTTCTTGGATAAGATAATCCATTACGATAAAAATCAATCATATCTTTGTACCGATTTTTATGAATTTTTTTACAGTAATTATTAAAATCTTTCTCATTTAATAAAACATGACCCCAAGGAATAAATGTAGATGCATACCTGTGCGCTCCATTATATGAAAAGAATGAATTATGTTTTATAAATAAAGTACAATCTTTTTTAGATATACTTGAGATATGAGAAAAAAGATTTTCCCAATCAGGTATATGATCTATACATTTAGCAAATATAAAATTATATTTTTTTTTTTTAGGTAATTCGTTGATAAATTTTTTCTTAAATATCCATTTTTTATTATTATTAAAAAGCTTAATTTGCTTAGGTTTACTAGATAAGCCTTCAAAGGATATCAAGGAACTATAGTCTTTTATTGACAAAATTTTTCTATTCAAAATTTTTTTAATTTTATCAATTATTTCTTTTTTAGTTCCCTTTGGCCATGAAGTTTGATGTTCACCGTCTTCATAAGGATCCATACCAACACTTGAATTACATTTGGAATATTTTGCTATTAAATTTGGCAGCATACCATTGCCTGTACCAACATCTAAAAAATCAAGCTTCTCTTTTTTGTTATGATATTCCTCAATAGCTGCGGCTACTTGATGAAACTGCAGTAATATCCTTCCTATTTGGCGATTAGTGACTTTATTAGGTGGTGGTGGATCAAACCAACTAGTGCCCTTGCTAGTAGGAGTTAAAAATGGCAATAAATTTTTCTTATTTACTTCAAAGTTTTTGAATTTTAATACCATATTGTTTTATAAATATTATTTAATAGATAACACAGAACTAAATGTTTGAAAGTTTTAATTTTATATAATCTTAATACTATAATATAAGATAATTACTTAAAATATAATATATATCATTATGAAAATTCCTAATAAAAAAATTAAAAGATACTTTGATTTTTTTTTAAATAAAATAAATTATTTTCATAAAAATGATTTTTTAAAGAAAGATTATAATAACTTTATTGAAGGAATATTAATTTCCCAGATATTAAAAAAAAAAGAATTAAAAATTATCCAAGTAGGTGCCAATGATGGAGTTAAAGGCGATCCACTATATGGATTTATAACTAGATTTAATGATAAAATAAAATTATTAGCCATTGAGCCTCAAGAAAAACCTTTTGATGAATTAAAAAAAAACTATTCTAATTTTAAGAATATTTACTTTTGTCAAAAATCAGTTGGTGATGGATCGGAAAAAAAATTTTACTCTTTTAATGAAAATTATTCAAAATTCCACAATACAAAAAACACATTTGATAGACATAGTTCTTTTGAAAAAAATCATTTAATCAAAAGGCTATCAAACAACAATATAAAAAATGACAAAATCGATAATTTTATAAATGAATCCATCATTAAAAGTTACAAGCTTGATAAAATAATAAACGACATTGATGAAGACTTTAGTCAGACTGATTTCTTACAAATAGATGCTGAAGGATATGATGATGAGGTAATTAAAAATTCATCACTAGAAAAATATAAATTTCAATTTATAAATTATGAATTTAAAAATTTATCTGAGGAGAGATTAAACAGCTTGCATAATTTCCTTAAACAAAAGGGTTATGAAATAATTAGATGGAGAAAAGCAGATGAATTGGCATATTTAGTTAAATAAAAATTAATACATATTTTAGATATAAATAAAATAGATACTAAATTTTTTAGATAAAAATGATAAAATACAAGAGGACTTAAATATTTTATGAATACAATATTAATTATGCCTGTTAAATTTAAATCTTTAAGATTAAAAAATAAAAATATTTTACCAATAAAAAGACTTCCAATGTTTGTTTATTCACTTTTTAAGGTAATTAATTCAAAAAAAATTGATAAATTTTATATTTCTACTGAAAGTGCAAAGATTATTAATATTTGTAAAAAATATAATATAAATTACATAAAGAGACCATACTATTTATCAAGAGATCATACAGAAAAACAAGAA
>MDTF01012292.1_pt1 | contig 12873 bp, 12 predicted proteins | sample 811191 | NCBI WGS metagenome assembly MDTF01 (sample SAMN05326649, study PRJNA326480) | marine metagenome | isolation source: seawater | place: Southern Ocean | collected 2011
AGATAAATATTTAACTTTGAACGATCTTAATATAAAATCTTCAGATGTTGAAATAGCAATGAAAAAATGGCTATGGAGATTTAGAGACGGTGGCGAGTTTGCCAAGAAGAATTAACTTAAAGGCCTAACAAGTTTACAAACAGTTATGACCAATGAATAGTCATCGTATTTTTTTACTCATAATTTTATTGATTGTTTAAATTTTAAGTTCTGCGTTGATTTTTTTCTTTAGATTAGTGATTTTTTTGAGTATAATTTTCAGATGCAATTTTTATTTTATATTATAGTCACTGCGATTATAGGAATGGTTCTTTATCTAGCAGTAAGAGCTATTAGTGTAGGACTTACTGCTAGACGCAAAGCTAAAAGAAGAAGAAAAAATTAGCTTTAATATAATCATTGTGGGATTATGAAGTAATGAATTGCCAGTACTATTGCCACTGAAACACTTAAACCAAATATTATTTTTACAAAGTCCTTACCTATAAGTGGAAAAACATATTTAAATTTATAGTTTTTTTTCATCGTAGAATCGAATAAATATTTAAGTTAGTTAAAAAAATTCCCACAAGAACTAAAGCAATGCTTAGCCATTTAAATATTTTTTAACAAATTTCATAATATTTATTTATAAAACTGAAGTATTAAATTTTCGGAAATTATGCGGTTTTAATTTTCTTTTCAGGAAATACTGGTGTGCCATCTTCTTTATCGAGCACCTCTTCTTTTTGTCCCTTAGGTTGAAACGCATAAAGGACATGTAACTTACAGTATGGAAAATGACCCTCTGGTGATCTACCGCAGAAATAAAAACTTTCTTCTTCGGGGTGTCCTACAGGCCACTTACAGGTTTTCTCGGTTAGATTTTCTAATGAAACTGGATTTTCAGGTTCAAAGTTTTTGTCTAATATAATAGATTGAAATTTACTTTTTCTGCTCATTGGCTGAGCCGTTTTCCTAACGGGTTTTACTTCCTGCTTGCTAGAGCTTTGATGACGTTTTGAAGGAGCTCTTGCTTCTAGGTCTAATCTATGTGCCTTGCCTATAACTGCATTTCTTGTCGTGTCGCCCAGCATTTCAGATATTTGACTAGCGGTATGACCCTTGCTCCAAAGTGTTTTTAATTTTTCTACCTTTTCTTGTGTCCAGCTCATAATTCAACTTATACTATATATAGTGGTTATTTAAACTCTATAACATTATATAGTAGTGTAAAATTACAAAAGCTAGTAAAAATTCTCATAATTATTAGTTTTGCACAGATTTCTAACAAATTAGAGCTATAAGACTATTTATGGTTGAAATAACAACAAAATATAAAATTGGCACAAGAAGATTTGGTTTCGTTAACTGGGTTGGGGCCTGGACTCTTTATAAAAAAGAAGTTTTAAGATTTCTAGCTGTATGGATCCAAACTATTTTTTCGCCAATAATTACAGCGATGTTATTTTTATTAGTTTTATCTTTAGCAATCGGTAACGACAGAGGAGAAGTGCTAGGAGTTTCATTCATTACATTTTTAGCGCCGGGTTTAATTGCGATGCAAATAATACAACAGGCTTTTTCCCACTCCGCTTCTTCATTTATGATTAAGAAAATTGATGGCTCAATAGTCGATGTTCTTTATGCACCTCTTTCTCCAGGCGAGGTTACATTTGCAGTAATTTTATCAGCAGTTACAAGAAGTCTAATGATCGCGATAATTTCAATAATTGCTTTTTACTTTATAGTTGAAATTGTTATAAGCAATTATCTAATTTTAATAGCATTTACTTTTCTGTCCTCATTTATATTGGGAGCAACAGGAATGATTGCAGGTCTGTGGGCAGAAAAATTTGATCACATGGCCACAGTAACAAATTTTATTATTGTTCCCTTATCTTTTCTTTCAGGTACATTTTATACTATAGACAGGTTGCCATATTTTTTACAAATGATAAGCAAAGCAAATCCATTTTTTTACATGATAGATGGTTTTAGATATTCAATTATAGGAAAAGCAGATAGTTCAATCTTTGTTGGCCTACTTTATTTGTCTGTTCTAAGCATTGTTCTTTGGGGCGTCTCATATATGCTTTTTAAAAAAGGCTATAAAATAAAATCATAATTATGAGCTACATAGTAAAAACTTACAATAGAAAAAAAATTTCTTTTAAAACAGGAAAAGGAAGCTACTTGTTTTCAACAAATGGAAAAAAGTATTTAGATTTTGTTCAAGGCATTGCTGTTAACTCACTTGGTCACGCTAATGATTATTTAATTAATGCAATGCATAAGCAGGCTCAAAAGCTTTGGCACGTATCAAATGCTTTTATAATTCCCGAACAAGAAATGCTTGCAAAAAGATTGGTACAAAAAACTTTTGCAGACGCTGTTATTTTTCAAAACTCGGGCGCGGAGGCAACAGAGGCTGCGATTAAGGTTGCAAGAAGATATTTTTATTCTATCGGTAAACCAAAAAAAAATAGAATACTTTGTATTAATAATAGTTTTCATGGAAGAACGTTAGCGACTATATTCGCTAGCAACAGTAAAAAAATGACAGAAGGTTTTTACCCAAAAGTAGATGGCTTTGATCATTTTAATTTCGGTGATCATAAAGAATTAGAAAAAAAAATAACAAGTAGAACAGCAGCTATTATGGTTGAAACCATTATGGGAGAAGGGGGAATTAAAGTTATTCCCGATTTTTGTCTAAAAGGTTTAAGAAAACTTTGTAATAAAAAAAAGATACTACTCATTTTAGATGAGGTGCAATGCGGAATTGGAAGAACAGGAAAATTTTTTGCCTTTGAACACGCAAAAATCAAGCCTGACATTGTTCCTATAGCAAAAGGAATTGGCGGAGGCTTTCCCATAGGAGCAGTTTTGATGAGTAAAAAAGTAGCTTCAGGAATGACTTTTGGGACACACGGCTCGACATTTGGAGGTAATCCACTAGCAATGAGCGTAGGCAACGCAGTTTTAGATATAATCTTTAAGAAGAATTTTTTAAAAAAAGTTCAAAATATTTCTAAATACTTTTACTCAGAGTTGCACAAATTGCAGGATAAATTTCCTTATATTATTAAAGAAGTAAGGGGTATGGGTCTATTAATTGGCCTGCAGCTTTTTGAAGACCAGACTAAACTTATAAACAAGTTAATGGAAAATCAAATGCTAACCATTAGAGCCGCTGAAAATGTTGTTAGATTATTACCTCCACTAACAGTAGAAAAAAAAGATATAGATTTAGCAGTGACAATTTTAAAAAAGGTATTTATAAATTATAAATGAGGAATTTTATAAATATATGTGATTTTTCGTCAGCTGATTTAAGAAAAGTTATTGACGAAGCAAAAATAAGAAAATCTAATAGGCAAGGCTTTAATAAGTCAGAAGCTGACAAAGACAAGCCATTTGACGGAAAGTCAATGGTTATGATTTTTGAAAAACCATCTACTAGAACTAGAATCTCATTTGATATTGCCGTAAAGCAACTTGGGGGATCTTCTATCATCCTTAATCCTGAAGGAATTCATTACGGAAAGGGAAATGAAAGTTTAAAAGATACCGCTAAAGTTCTTTCCGAATATGCAGATATAGTTATGTTAAGAACTTCTTCTCATAAAAACCTAGAAGAATTTGGCAAACACTTAGAAATTCCAATTATAAATGGACTATCAGATCAAAGTCACCCCTGTCAAATCATGTCAGATATTTTAACTTTTGAAGAATTAAAGGGAAACGTGTCAGGTAAAACAATTTCTTGGATGGGTGATGGAAATAATAATATGTCTAACTCATTGATAGAAGCAGCGGGTAAATTTAATTTTAAACTTAAAATTGGCTGCCCCGAAAAATACAAACCAAATAAAAAAATTCTCTCGTGGGCAAAAAAAAATAATGTAGACTTAGAAATTTTAAAACAACCAGATGAGGCTGTTAAAAATTCAGATTGTATTATGACAGACAAATGGGTTTCAATGAATGATAAGGTTGACATAAAAGCAAAAAAGAAAAGTTTAAAAAAATATCAAGTTAATAAAAAATTAATGAAAATAGCTAAAGCAGATGCAATTTTTATGCACTGCCTTCCAGTAGGTAGAGGCGAAGAGGTTACTGATGAGATTATAGATGGAAATCAATCAGTTGTTTGGTTACAGGCTCTCAATAGAGTACATGCTCAAAAAAGTATTATTAACTGGTGCTTAAACTAGGGGGTTGGCAAAGGGCTGTCACTCTTAGAGTTTAAATATAAAATTACAGAAGCTCTGTCTTTCTCTTTTCTCAATCCGGCAAAGGCCATCTTAGTGCCTTTAATATGCGCCCTCGGTTTAATTAAAAATCCATTAACTTCTTCGAAGGACCAATTTTTAGCGTATGCCACTAAAGCTTTTGAATAATTATAGTTAGGAATAGATGCTGTTTTTCTACCTATAACACCCCAAAGATTTGGGCCTATCATATTTTTCCCATCTGCAGCCACCATGTGGCAAGCACTACATTTTTTAAAAACTTTTTCTCCATGACCCAAATCACCCATAGCTAGGAGTTGAGCAATATCAATTTTTTTAGCAATTTGTTTTTCAGAGCCCGAAACAGGTGTTGCCACGGTCTCTAAACCCTCAATTTTATAAGCAGACTGTTTAGGTTTATCGACATGAAAGAGAAAATCAGTAAATTTACCGAGCCCAATGACTAATAAAGCAGTAATAAGAACTGCTCCTATAATTTTATTTAATTCAAAACTATCCATAAATTTGATAATTACTATTTGACGTATAACATGACTATATAAAAAAAAAATTAAAATTACCTATTTTTTTTGCGTCTTTGAGCCGCATAATTATGAATAAAATTGCAATAATAATACCCTCTAGACTTGCTGCGGAGAGACTACCTAATAAGCCTTTAAAATTAATCAATAATAAAGAAATGATTCTACATGTGTATGACACAGCTATTAAGGCTCAAATTGGAGAAGTATACGTAGCTACACCAGATCATGAAATCTATGAATTATTAAAGAAACATGGTGGCAAAGCTATAAAAACTCAAAGCAACCATCAAACTGGTACTGATAGAATTTTTGAAGTATTTGAAAAAGAACTACAAAAAAAAACTGATTTAATAATTAATTTACAGGGTGATATGCCAAATTTAAGATCCTCAGCAATTAATAATCTTGTGCAACATATGGGAAAAAAAACTTGTGATATTGGAACGTTGGCTTCAAAATTTAAAGACAAAAAAGAAGAGAAAAATCCAGACGTAGTTAAGGTTGTGGTAGAAAAAAAAATTAAAACACGAGAATTTGCGAGTGCTGTAGACTTTTTTAGACTATCAAGTAATCCCATTTCAAATGCAACGTATCATCACATTGGAATTTATGCCTTTACTAACAAAGCTTTAATAAGGTATGTAGGCTTAAAAAGATCTAAACTTGAAATCAAAAGAAAACTAGAGCAATTGAGAGCGCTAGACAATGAAATGAAAATTGAAGTAGGCTATCTAAATTCTTCCCCTTTAAGCGTAGATACAGAGCAAGACTTGAAAGAAGTAAAAAGAATTATGGAAAATTAAATGACAAAAGTAAAAATAGCATTTCAAGGTGAAAGAGGAGCGTACTCACATATAGCATGTAATGAACTTTTTGAAGGTGCTGAAATAAAAACCTGCTCTACATTTGAGGAAACTTTTAAAACAGCTTTTGAAGACAAGAGTTATAAAATAATAATTCCACTAGAAAATTCACTAGCGGGAAGAGTTGCTGATATTCACTATCTGATGCCTAAGTACAAACTACAGATATACTCTGAACATTTTCAAAAAGTTGAGCACAGTTTGCTTGTGAAAAAAGAGGCAGAAATGAAAGATATTCGGTATGTCAGAAGCCACGCTCAAGCAATAGGCCAGTGCCAAGAATTTATAAAAAATAATAATTTAAAAATTATTATTTCAGCGGACACCGCTGGATCCGCTAAAGATCTTGCTTCCAGTGATGAAATTTCTATTGCCGCAATAGCCTCCGAGTTGTCTGCTAAAATATATAAATTAAAAACTTTGAAAAAAAATATTGAAGACGAGAATGGCAATGTAACTCGATTTTTAATCATGGGGAAAGAAGTATTTCAACCAGAGCGTCAAAATAATAAAAAATATATTACGAGCTGTATTTTTAGGTTGAAGAGCACGCCCTCAGCTCTCTATAAGAGCCTAGGGGGTTTTGCGACCAACCAAATTAATTTAACAAAACTAGAAAGTTTTTCTGTAAAAAATACCTTCGATCAAACTAATTTTTATTTGGACCTTGAAGGCCATATAGAGGAAAAAAATGTCCAAAAAGCTATGGAAGAGCTTGGATTTCACACCGAAAGCCTTGATATTTTAGGAATATACGAGGCATCTAAATTTAGGCAAAATAGTCCACAAATTTAAATTCTAAGCTTGTAGTAATTAAATTTATCTTGATATAATCTTATTGAGGTTGGCATCAGGTGGATGTTTCATAAACCCGGTCAGGTCTGAAAGGAAGCAGCCGTAGTGAAAATTTTTCAGGTTGTTGCCTGCCTCTTTTAAAATGATAAATAATAAAATTCTAGCTCTCAAATATAGACCCCAAGAATTTAAAGATTTACTAGGCCAAGAAGTAATGGCACAAACTATTCTTAACTCTATTAAACTTAATAAAACACCAAATGCATATTTGTTAACTGGTATAAGAGGAGTTGGAAAAACAACAACAGCAAGATTGATTGCCAAGGCATTAAACTGTGTTAAAAATTTGGATGAAAGCAACAAGTGCTCAACCGGTAATTTATGCAACTCTTGCAAAGAAATAGTTAATTCTAATCATATAGACATTCTTGAAATGGACGCGGCATCTAAAACTGGCATTGACGACGTGAGAGAGTTGATTGAAAATTCAAAATATAATCCAACAAGCGCACAGTTTAAAATATTTATTATTGATGAAGTTCATATGTTATCAAAACAAGCATTTAATGGACTACTAAAAACACTAGAAGAGCCACCACCAAGACTTAAATTTATTTTAGCTACTACTGAGGTTCGAAAAATTCCAGTAACAATCCTATCTAGATGCCAACGCTTTGACTTAAAAAGAGTTAACCTTGATCAATTGTTAGTTCATTTACAAAATATTTCAAAATTAGAAAACGGTAAGATCTCAAAAGATGCTTTAAAATTAATTGCTAGGGCCTCTGAAGGTTCAGTTAGAGACGCAATATCTTTATTAGATAAAGCACTAGTCTCTCAAAGTGTAAACAAAGATAAAGAGATACAAAGTCATGACGTAAGACAAATGCTAGGCTTAGCAGACAGAAGTAAGTTAATTTTACTTTTTAAAAAAATATTACTTGGAGATCAAAAAAATGCAATATCAAATCTTAGAGAACTAATAGATAGTGGACTTGATGCTAAAAACTTTCTAAATGATATTTTAGAAATTTTGTACTTATTTAGTAGAAGAATTAATCTTGGGCCAATTGAAAAAGACATGATGATTTCTGAGTCTGAAGTCCAACTTATTGATGAGTATTCTAAAAATTTAGATATGTATGACCTTGGTATATTTTGGCAACTAACAATTAAGACCATAGATGACTTAAAGATCGTTACTAATGAAAACTTGACTCTAGAAATGTTTGTTATGCAATTAATTCATTTAAAGAACATAGAACACGTAAGTGAAAAAAAAATAGAAATTCAAGATAATGATAAAATTTTATCAAACCATGTTAATCAAAAAAATAAGCCGGAAACCAAACCAAGTGAAAAAGCATTAATAGGTTCAGTTAAAAGCCAAATGAAGAGTGTTGATCAAATTAAAGAAAATATAATTAAAAATCCTGAAATAAAAAAAAATATAAACCTAGAATCTCAAATCAAATGTTACGAAGACATAATTATTCTTGCGAGCAAAGAAAAGGAAGTTGAACTAAAATATGACCTCGAACGAAACGTTAAATTAGTTAGTTTTAATAGAGGAAAAATAGATATTAGTTTTAACGAAAGATTGAATAAAAATTTTATTAAAATCTTAAGTGAAAAACTCTTAGTTTGGACAGGCGAGAGGTGGATAATATCTTTAAGTAAAACAGAGGGTAAAAAAACAATATATGACAAAAACTTAGAAGCAAAATCAGCAAATTTAATTAAAGAAGAAAATAGCGAATTAGCAAGAAAATTGCTCCTAACCTTTCCAGACGCAAAACTTATAGATGTAAAAGAGGATGAAAATGACTAACTTTACAGACATGCTTTCAAAAGCCAATGAAATGAAGAACAAGATGAAAGAAGCTCAAGAAGCAATAAAAAGCATTGAGGTTAGTGGCGAATCCAGTGACAATTTAGTTAAGGTGATCTTAACTGGCGATTACGAGATAAAATCAATTATTATAAGTGATGATGCTAAAAAAAAAGATCAAGAAAACATTAATGATTTAATAAAAGCTGCCTACAATAAAGCTAGGGAAAACCTTAAAAAGAAGTCTAATGAAGAACTATCAAAAGTTACAGGTGAGATAGGACTCCCTTTTGATATTAAACTTCCTTTTTAAATGGATAATAGTATTAGTGAGATTGAAGAATTAATCAGGCAATTTTCTAAATTGCCAGGCTTAGGACCCAAGTCAGCTAAAAGAATTATTCTTAAACTAATTAACAACAAAGAAAATATGGTTAAGCCTCTGGCGCAATCTTTGGCCAAAGTTTACAAAAATGTAGTCAGATGTATTAAATGTGGAAACCTTAAACTTATGGAAAAAATTTGCATCTGTGAAAGTGGTATCCAATATGAAAAAATTTGTGTAGTAGAAAATCTAGCTGATATGTGGGTGATTGAATCTGCAAATATCTTTAAAGGTCATTACCACATACTAGGAGGCACTCTTAATTCAAATGAAAATTACGAGCAAAAAAACCTACTCATCACTTCATTAATAGAAAGAATAAAAAAAAATAGTCTTAAAGAAGTTATTATTGCTACAAGCGCCACAGTCGAAGGTCAAACTACAGCTCACTATATAGAAGATTCTATTAAAAACGATAAGATAAAAATCACTAAACTTGCGCAAGGTCTACCAGTAGGAGGTGAGATAGAACAATTAGATGACGGTACATTATTTTCTGCTTTCAAAAATAGAGTACCCGTAACAAGCGATTAAACTTTTTCCTATCCTTTATTTTTTGAGATAATTTTTTTTTCTAATCTTTTTTTATGTAGCAAAGGTTCTGTGTACCCTGAGGGCTGAACTCTACCTTTAAATACTAAATCACATGCTGCAGAAAATGCTATAGAACCGTCAAAGTTATCTGACATCTTTTTATAGGCCGATCTTCCTTGATGGCTATAAGATGGATCTTTTGCATTTTGTTTGTCAACAATAGTTGCCATTTTTTTCATTACAGCCATTACTTGATCTTTAGTACATATTCCATGGTGTAGCCAATTAGCCATATGTTGAGATGAAATTCTTAAAGTTGCTCTATCTTCCATTAACCCTATATTATTTATATCTGGCACTTTTGAGCAGCCAACTCCTTGATCAATCCACCTAACAACATACCCAAATATACCCTGGGCATTGTTTTCTAGTTCTTTGTTAATATCTTCCACCGACCAATTAGGTCTATTAGCTTTTGGAATATCCAATATTTTTTCTAACTTGGTTCTTTCTCTTAATTTAAGATCGTCCTGTTCTTTAAAGACATCTACTTTGTGGTAATGGGTAGCATGAAGTGTTGCTGCAGTCGGTGATGGCACCCAAGCACAATTTGCTCCTGACTTAGGATGATTTATTTTTTGTTCCATCATGTCAGACATTCTGTCGGGCATAGCCCACATCCCCTTTCCTATTTGAGCTTTACCAGAAAATCCACACAGCAGTCCAATATCTACATTCCAATTCTCATAAGATTTTAGCCATGTAGATTTTTTCATATCACTTTTAAAAATCATTGGTCCAGCCTCAAAAGAGGTGTGCATTTCATCCCCAGTTCTATCTAGAAAACCGGTATTAATAAAAACAACCCTGTCTTTAACCTTTCTAATACATTCTTTTAAATTGACTGTAGTTCTTCTTTCCTCATCCATTATACCAACTTTGATAGAATTTTTCTTGATTCCTAGAGCCTCTTCAACCTTTTCAAAAAGAGTGTTAGTAAACTCTACTTCTTCAGGCCCATGCATTTTTGGCTTAACAATGTAAACTGAGCCAGTTCTAGAATTATTTTCATTTTTAAAATCATGAACTGCGCAAAGTGTTGAAATAAATGCATCCATTATGCCCTCTGGAATCTCAGAGCCATCTTTTAAAATTATAGCAGGACAAGTCATGAGGTGTCCAACATTTCTATTTAACAATAGGGCTCTTCCATGTAGTTTAATTTTTGATCCGCTTATGCCAGTATAATTTCTGTCCGGATTTAATTTACGTATAAACTTCTTTCCATTTTTTTCCATTTCAGAATGTAAATCAGCTTTCATTAAGCCGAGCCAATTTCTATAACATTTGACTTTATCTTCAGCGTCTACCGCTGCTACAGAGTCTTCATTGTCTACAATTGTAGAGATGGCAGATTCAATAATTACGTCAGATATATTTGCTCTGTCAGTTTTTCCAATCATGCTACTAGAGTTAATAATTATATCAATGTGAAGGTTATTATTTTTTATTAATATTGACTTGGGGTTTTTTTTATCGCCATTAAATCCGACAAACTGATTATTATTTATTAAATATTTTTTTTCATCATTATGAATTAAGACTAATTTTTCATCTTCAATTTGAATTTTTGATATTTCTTTCCAGCTACCTTTTTTAAGGGGGGCTATATTTTCTAAAAAGTCTCTTACATAGCTAATTACTTTATCTCCTCTGTCTGTATTGTAACCTTTCCCTTTATTACCTGGAATAACATCTGTTCCATATAGGGCATCATATAAGCTTCCCCAACGAGCATTAGCAGCATTTAAAGCGTACCTAGCATTATCAACCGGCACAACTAATTGAGGGCCAGCAATAGAAGATATTTCTTTATCAACACCCAAGGTACCTATAGTAAAATCTTCCTTTTCCTCAACAATGTAGTTAATTGATTTTAAAAAAACTATGTATTCTTCTTGGTTTAAATCTTTATCAATCCTGGACCTGTGCCATGCATCTATTTTTTTTTGAATTACCTCTCTTTTTTGAATCAACGCCTTATTAATCGGAGCAAGTTCATGAACTACTTTTTCAAAATTAGACCAAAAATCTTCCTGATCAATGTCAGTACCGGGAATAGCCTCATTATTAATAAAATCAAATAAAGCCTTATTAATTTTTAGATTATTTTTATTGATTGCGTTCATATAAAAGGAGTATTAACCTATGATACTTGCTTTTAATACATGAAAGTTTTAAGCATACAAGCAATCTGCCATATTATTGATTTATTTAAATTCTATTAAAAGGGGAATTATGTTAATTTTAACAGCATGAAAAACTACCTAGAGTTCGAAAAAGAAGTTAAATCTTTAGAAGAGGAAATGGACACTCTCAAAAGTCCTTTTGGCTCAGAAGGAATTTCTGAAGTCGACACCAAAAAAATTAAAAATATTCAAACAGAAATTAATGATAGTTTAAAAAAAACTTACGCCAACCTAAACAGTTGGCAAAAAACATTAGTTGCCAGACATGAAGATAGGCCTAGAGCAAATTTTTATATAAATAAAATATTTTCAAACTTCACAATTTTATCTGGTGACAGATATTTTGGTGATGATAAATCTGTAACTGCAGGCTTTGGATTAATAGACAATAAATCAGTATTAGTAATCGGCCAAGAGAAAGGAGAAGATTTAGATAGTAGAATAGAAAGAAATTTTGGAATGATGAAGCCAGAAGGTTATAGGAAGTGCATAAGATTAATGCAACTAGCAAACAGGTTTCAGATTCCTGTTATTACTTTTATAGATACTCCTGGCGCCTACCCCGGTATTGGAGCAGAACAAAGAGGACAGGCATCTGCAATAGCTAATTCGATAGAATGTTGCATGTCTTTAAATGTACCAAATATTTCAATTATAATTGGAGAAGGAGGGTCTGGCGGGGCTATAGCTTTAGCGTCCTCTAATAAAGTAATCATGTTAGAAAATTCAATTTACTCTGTTATTTCTCCTGAAGGATGTGCGTCCATTTTATGGAGAGACCCAAGTAAATCGCTTGAAGCTGCTGAAGCAATGAAGTTGACTGCAAAAGATCTACTGTCTCTGGGAATAATAGATGAAATTATAGAAGAGCCAATTGGAGGTGCTCACAGAGATGCCGAAAGCATATCCGAAGAAGTCAAACATTCATTAATTAAAAATTTAAGATTTTTTAATAATTTAACGAAAGAAGAAGTTTACGAACACAGAAAGTCAAAGTTTTTAAAAATAGGAAGAGAAAAAGGTTTTATCAAGTCATCAAACTTAAGTAGCGAAGGATTAGGATACAAAGAACCAAGCTTGTTAAGACTTAAAAGACACTTGTTAAGACAGGTATACATTTATCTTGGTATGGCTTTAGTTTGTTTAGCTACAGTAATCGTGCTATTTAATTAGTACATGTTGCAAAATAGACATTTTTAATGATTTTTTTCAATCTTTTTGAAACACTCCTTGACATTATCAGCGCAAATCTATTTAAGGTGCAAAGTTAGTAAATTTTTACTAATTGAAGATAAAAACAAATAAGGAAAAGTAAATAATATGAGTACACTAAAAGGTAAAGTTAAGTGGTTCAATGGTACTAAAGGTTATGGTTTCATTGAAAGAGAAGACAAAGAAAAAGACGTGTTCGTTCATTCTTCAGCTGTAAGAGAAGCTGGTTTAAAATACTTAAA
>MDTF01011279.1_pt1 | contig 12864 bp, 11 predicted proteins | sample 811191 | NCBI WGS metagenome assembly MDTF01 (sample SAMN05326649, study PRJNA326480) | marine metagenome | isolation source: seawater | place: Southern Ocean | collected 2011
AAAAACAAGCAAGCTATTTTTTGTAGTCATATGAATATAAAATTAAAAAAAAAATTTTTATACTTTAATAAGTATAAGATAAAATGTGCCATAGGTAAAAGAGGAATTACATCTAAAAAGATTGAGGGTGATGAAAAAACTCCAAAAGGTACTTTTGGATTTAAATCAATATTTTATAGAGAGGACAGAGTTTCAAAAATTAAAGCTTCATTGAAAAAAATAGTAATAAAAATTAACATGGGCTGGTGTGACGACGTTTCTTCTAAATATTACAACAAGAGGATTAAATTTCCTTTTGGTCATCATGCTGAACATTTTTGGCTTAAAGAAAATATTTATGATGTCATAATTGTTATTGATTATAATTTAAAGCCTATAATAAAAAACAAAGGAAGTGCTATTTTTTTACATATCGCTAGAAGAAACTACAGTCCAACAAAGGGTTGCGTTGCTGTGTCAAAAAAAGATATGAATTTACTGCTTACGAAAATAAATAATAAAACAAAGTTAATAATTGATTAGTTTCTGTCACCGAATATTGAGCTACCTATTCTTAAAAAAGTGCTTTCGTAATCTAAGGCAATTTTAAAATCTGCAGACATGCCCATGCTCAATTCTTTTAAACCTAATAGTTTGTTAAGTTCCATTAATTTTTTGTAATAAATAACTTCCTTCCCATCATTAGGAGGAATTGTCATTAAACCAATGATATTAATCTTTAATTCTTTTGTGCAATAGTAATAAAAATCATCAAGATCTTCTATCCCTATGCCAGACTTTTGCTTTTCATTACCGATATTTACTTGAATAAAATATTTAAGCTTTTTATTTATAATTTTTTCATTTTTTGCTAAAATAATTGCAAGTTTTTGATTATCCAAAGAATGAATATAATCAAATAATTTTACAGCATCTTTAGCCTTGTTAGATTGTAATTTTCCAATCATATGAAGGTTTATATTTGGCTTATTTTTTTTTACTTCTATCCATTTAGATTGTGCTTCTTGCACTTTATTTTCACCAAAATGTAAATGTCCATAATCAACTAGTGGGCAAATTATATCATACGAGAATGTTTTGGAGACTGCAATTATCTTTACGTTGCTATTTGTAACAAGAGATTTTATATTTTTAAATCTATTAATTATTAAATTCATTTATGTTCATTATAAAGAGTAATTATTATTTATATATAGAAAATACTAAATCTATAAACTTAGATCGAATTAAAAAGAATAAAAAAATTACCTTCATTTATCGAAATAATGCAAAACAAGAAAACTATAGTGAAATAACTAAATTTAGAACTAAATGTAAAATAAAAAATTTTAAGTTTTATATAGCTAATGACTTAAAGCTAGTTAATCTATGTGGAGCAGATGGTCTGTATGTTTCCTCATATAATAATAATAAAATTCTTAAACATACTGATCATTTAATAGGCTCAGCTCATAATTTCAAAGAAATATATGAAAAAATAAAACAAGGCTGCAAAACAATTATGTTATCTAGGTTGTTTAAGACATCCTACAAAAACAAAAATGGTTATCTAGGGGTTATTAGATTTAATTTAATAAGAAAAAACTACTCAATTAATTTAATACCTTTGGGGGGAATAAATAGTGGTAATCTACTTAAATTGAATTTAGTTAATTCTAAAGGTTTTTCTTTATTGTCTGAGATAAAAAAAAAGCCGGCTATTTCTAACCGGCTTTTTTAATTTTAATTTAAAAAACTTAAAACGCCATAGTCATAGCTAGTAATGTTTGTTTAACATCACTGTCTACTGTGTATGATTGGTTTGTCATTTTTCCGTGTGATACTGCCAAAGTCATTCCACCCATAGTGTACGCGGCTTGGATTGCTTGTGCTTTGATATCATTTTCAGCTGCGTCTACAATAAGTTCTCTATTACCTAGTTCTCTTTCGTAAGAGATAGATAGGTTTTCGTTCACATTATATGCGCCAGATAGTTTTTTCGTTTCGTACAATCTTACACTGTCTTTGTTACCGCCTGCTTTTGAAGCGTTAGAAATTGTACTAGCTGTAGCTGATGTACCTAATATAAGTGGGGCTCTTCTAGTTAAACTTGCACCTAAAGAATATGCTCCAGCTTTATATGTAGTATATATCGAACCTGCTTCGTATTGTTGTACAACTGTTTCTACTGCAGTTCCTGCACCAGTTTCTGTGTAATAGTCACCTCCGATTTTCACGCCTTCATATGGTACCATTGAAAATTGGTACTGTTGAGCGTCATTACCGTAGATGTCTTGTTTCGTACCTGTTGCGTTTGAACTGTTTATTGTTCCATCTTGAGAAGGAGCATATGCTACTTTAAATGTACCTTCAAATGGCAATAGACCGCTTGGTAAGTGATACTGAACATTGTTATCACCTATTCCTGGGCCATCAAGCATACCTGAAGTACCCATTGATATATCAGTTGGTCTTCCGTATACTGATTGTGATGCAGAGTTATCTGTATCCAATCCACCTTCACTAACGTATGCAGCTACTGTTCCGTAACTAGTTGTTAGTTCTAATCTTGAATCATCAAACACACCTGTACTTGTTGATGCTGCGTCACCAGAATCTAGTTGTACTTGGTAATTCCAAGACATACCATTATCTAATTCTCCTTTTGCACCAAAATCGATTTCATTAGCTATACCAATACCTTTACCTAGATTACTTTTTCCACCTAGGATGTTGTATGTTGCTTTAGCAGTTCCAGTTACTGTCAATTCTCCGGCAGTAGCTGAACTTATTAATGAAAATGATGTCAATAATGCAATAATTATTTTGCTTATGTTTTTCATTTTTATCCTTTTTTTTTGTTACTTAATATTAATTAATATTACTCCCAGATTTTTATACCTTTAAAACCTTTTAAGGGATGAATATTAGCTATTTCCCTTCTTTTTTTAAATTAGTGGTATTTTTGCAACTTCTTAAAAGATAGTGTTAATAGTGTTTATTTTAGCAAATGGCATGAAGCATTATGAAAGTAGTCTTTTAGTAGTAATAATAATATAAAAACTTAAATTAATAATAAAATTTTAATAAAAATACATAATGTTCAATAACTTTAAATTACTTACCGCTTTTTTATTTCTTGCGTGTTTAGCTTTTTCTAGTTGTAGTAAAGTTTCATCAAGAGACACTCCTACTAATGCCCTTGAGCGTGCAAAAAAAAATGTTGCAGAAGGTCGTGGAGCTGGGATAGGCGGTTTATTGGGTGGCAATAGATCAAATACTTTTGAGTTTAGTACCTCTAATCCACTGTGGCGTGCTTCTTTAGAAATTTTAGATTTTTTGCCTTTATCAAATGTGGATTATTCTGGAGGAATAATAATAAGTGATTGGTACTCTGATAGTTTGAGCAGTAATGATGCTTTAAAAATTAACCTCCAATTCTTATCTAATGAAATACGATCTGATAGTATTAAAATTTCAATTTTCAAAAAAAGATGTAATACAAATAATATATGTACAGTATCAAAAACTAAATCAAAGATAGAAGAAGAACTAAAAAGATCTATCTTAACTAAAGCAGTGCAATTAAAAAAAAGCAAAACCAAAAAATAATTCTAAAATAAAATGGAACGTTATAATTTTCAGTCAATTGAAAAAAAATGGCAATCCTTTTTCGAAGATAAAAAAATCTATCGTAATAAAGATAATCCAAAATTTTATTGTTTAGAAATGTTTCCCTACCCATCCGGCAAGATTCATATGGGACATGTTAGAAACTATACAATTGGAGACGTCATAGCTCGTTTCAAATATCTTAATGGATTTAATGTTTTACATCCTATGGGTTGGGATTCATTTGGGCTCCCGGCAGAAAATGCAGCTAGGGAAAATAACTTACATCCAAAAGATTGGACTGAAAAAAACATAGCTGCAATGAAAAGACAGCTCAAAATGTTAGGTTTGTCTATAGACTGGGATCTTGAAATATCAACTTGTAACGAAGACTATTACAAGCATCAGCAAGAGCTATTTATTGACTTCTACAACAATGGCTTAGTTTCAAGAAAAGAGAGTTATGTTAACTGGGATCCAGTTGAGCAAACAGTTCTCGCAAATGAGCAGGTAATTGATGGCAAGGGATGGCGTTCTGGGGCAACAGTAGAAAGGAAGAAACTATCGCAATGGGTTTTTAATATTTCAAAATTTTCAGAGGAATTATTAAGGGACCTTCAGCTATTAGACGACTGGCCCGAAAAAGTTAAATTAATGCAAAAGAATTGGATAGGAAAATCAACTGGTTGTGAAATTAATTTTCAGATTTTTAACTCAAAAGAAAATGTAAAAGTTTTTACTACTAGACCAGATACAATTTTTGGAGCCTCTTTCTTGGCGCTTTCGGTAGATCATCCATTGTGCGCAGCATTAGAAAATAAACCTGACTTTTTAGAGTTTAAAAAAGAATGTTTAAAAGTCGGTACAACTGAAGAAGCATTGGCTAACGCCACTAAAAATGGATACCAAACTGAACTTTACGCAGAACACCCTTTCATAAAAAATAAAAAAATACCAGTTTTTGTGGCAAACTTCGTATTGATGGATTATGGAACCGGGGCTATTTTTGGATGTCCTGCACACGATCAAAGAGATCTAGAGTTTGCAAAAAAGTATAATTTAGAGATCGTAGAAGTTGTCTCGGAACAAAAAAACAAAGATAAAAACTTTTATAACTTAAATTTAGCTTATGTGGATGATGGAATATTAATTAATTCTGAATTTTTAAATGGTTTAAATATAGAATCTGCAAAAGTAAAAGCTATCGAAGCAATTGAGAGAAGGAAAATTGGAGAAAAAAAAATATCATACAGATTAAAAGATTGGGGCGTATCAAGACAAAGGTACTGGGGGTGTCCGATACCAATGATTTACTTAAAGGATGGTAGTGTTGTTCCTGTTGAGAAAGAAGAACTTCCTATAAAGCTTCCAATTGACGTGGATCTGAAGAAAAATGGAAATCCTCTTGCCAATCATCCAACTTGGAAACAAACTGTTCATAAAAAGACTGGGGAGTCAGCAACAAGAGAGACCGACACACTCGATACCTTCGTGGACTCCTCTTGGTACTTTGTGAGGTTCTGTTCAACTCAGAGCAAAAATCAACCTTTCAACATAGTAGACTTAAACTACTGGATGCCAGTTGATCAATACATTGGAGGCGTTGAACACGCAATTTTACATTTACTTTACTCAAGATTTTTTATGCGTGGTATTAAAAAAAATAATCCAAAAATAAAATCAACAGAGCCATTTAAAGGGCTTTTTACTCAGGGTATGGTCTGCCATGAAACCTACAAGGACAGTAACGGAAAGTGGTTAAATCCCGAAGAAATAGAAAAAAATAATGAAAACAATTATGTAAGAATATCAGATAAAACTACAGTCACTATTGGTCCCTCTGAGTCGATGTCAAAATCTAAAAAAAATGTAATTGATCCTGAAAAAATGATTAAATCTTTTGGTTCTGATGCAGTTCGATGGTTTATTTTATCAGACAGCCCTCCAGAAAAAGATGTTCAGTGGTCAAATCAAGGAGTAAATGCTGCTTATAAATTTTTACAAAAAATTTATAACTTAAATAATTTAATTATTAATCGTAAGGACAAAAAACCCTTAAAAGATAAAGAGTTTGAAATTGAATTTAATAACTATATTTTAAAAATAAAAAACTTAATTGAAAATTTTAACTTGAACGTAGTAATAGCAAATGTTTACAGTATGTATAATTTATGCACAAAAATGACTGGAGAGGAAGTAAGTAATGCCTGTTTAAGAAAAAATTTCTCCAACCTAATGAAAATTCTTATTCCATTTACACCGCATATTGCTTACGAATGTCTAGAAACACTTGGGGAGGAAAATGTCGACGATTGGCCTAAAATTAATAGTGAACTAGCTTTAGATGAAAAGATAAAAATTGCTATTCAAATTAATGGTAAAACAAAAGAAATTATAGAGGTAAAAAAAGACTTAGATGAAAAAGCTGCTATAAATGAGAGTAAAAAAAGTAAAAAAATTAATGCTAATTTAATGAATAATACAATTGTAAGAACAATATTCGTAAAAAATAAAATAATTAATTATCTTATCAAATAAACTTTAATGCCCGAAACAACAAAAATTATATCTATATTTTTACTCTCTTTATTGCTGACAGCTTGTGGTTTTAAAAAGATTAATCAAGATAATCAAAATTTAATTTATATAGAGAAAATAAATATTAGTGGTGATAAAAGAATTAGTTATTTATTAAAGAATAATATTCTTTTAATTTCAGATAAACGCTCAGTTAATAAACATGAAGTTACAATTGATGTTAAAAAATTAACTAAAGATAAAATAAAAAATTCTACAGGTAAAATTACGAGGTACAATATTTCTATCATTGTATCTTTAGGTATAGAAAATACCAAAAATAAGGTAATTATCGACCAGACATTTAACGGCGACAGAGATTACGACGTTGCTGAAAACCATTCTGACACAAAACGAAACGAAAAGAACGCATTAAATAATATCACCCAAAAATTATCAGAAGATATAAATAATTTTCTAATTTTATCTGTCAAAAATTAAGTGATACTTAAAAGCTATATAGTTGAACAAAATGTGGGAATTTTACAAAATTACCAGTCAACATTAGCATACGGACTTAACAGTGGAATTATAGATGAAGTAAAATCTAAATTAAAAGAAAACAATAAAGATGCAGAATTAATAAATTTTTTTGAGTCTGAATTAATAAAGGACAAAGGAACGTTATACAAAAATATTATCAATGAATCTCTTTTTAATAAAAAAAAAATAATCTTTATACAAGAGGCCACTGATAAGATTTTTAATGAAATTATTGAATGCTTAGAAATAAAAAATGATGATATTAAAATATATATTTTTTGTGAAAACCTAGACAAGAAATCAAAATTAAGAAATTTTTTTGAAAAGACTGGTAACCTTGCAATTTTTGCATGTTACGAAGACAATGAGAAAACTTTAATTAACTACATTAGTAGAGAGCTAAAAAATTTTAAGGGGGTTACTGGAGAAATAATTAATCTTATTATAACGAACTCTGAATTAAATAGAAAAATCATTCAAAATGAACTTGAAAAAATTAAAGGTTTTTTTGTTGAGCAAAAAATTAATAAAGAACAAGTTTTAGAAATACTGAATATAAGAAATAGTACTGATTTTAGTCAAATAAGAGATAGTGCTTTAGCAGGTGATAAAAAAAAGATTAAAAAATTGTTATCTGAAATAGAAATCTTAAGTGAAGATGTTTTTTTTTACTTAAATAATCTAAACTATAGAATAGTGAAATTGATAAGTGCTCTAGAAATTGATAAAAAACAAAATAATTTAGAACAAACTATGAGTATTTTAAAACCACCAGTTTTTTGGAAAGATAAACCATCTTTTCTCATACAACTTAAACTATGGGATTTAAAAAAATTGAATAGAGTTGTATTGCAAATTTATGAAATAGAAGTTTTAATAAAAAAAAATTCGCATTTGCGTAAAGACATTTTATTTAAAGACTTAATTATCAATCTTTCGAACGAGGCTTCTTCGATGTAAGTAATTTTGACAACATTTCAAATTGATCAACGTTACTGTATTCAATAATTATCTTTCCTGAGTTGCCTTTTTTTGTCACTAATTTAACATTTAATCCGAGGGCTTCTTCCATTTTTCTTTTTGCTAATAAAGAATTAACATCTGTTGTTTTTTGCGGTTTGATTTTTTCAGTTTCTTTTTCTTTTTCTCTTTTTACTAAATTTTCGATTGATCTTGCGCTTAATTTTTCTTTTATAATTGAGTGAGCTAGTTGTGCAGCATTAAATCTACCAACTAAAGGCCTGACTTGTCCGGCTGTTAGTTTGCCTAAATCTACCATATTAATCACTTCATCTGGGAGGGATAAAAGTCTTAACGTGTTGCTAATATGACTTCTGCTTTTACCCATATAGTCTGCAAGCTTCTCATGATCATAATTAAATTCTTTTACTAACCTCTGGTACCCTTTAGCCTCTTCTATTGAATTCAAGTCTTCTCTTTGAATATTTTCTATAATCGCTAATTCTAATGATTGAATATCATTAAGCTTAAGTACAATAACTGGCACCTTGTGAAGACCTGCTCTTTGCGCTACTAGCCACCTTCTTTCACCGGCTACAATTTCGTAACTCCCCTTTGTGTCAGCTCTAACCGCTATAGGTTGAATTAATCCGTTCTTTTTTATTGATCTAGCTAGTTCCTCGATTTTCTTTTCATCGAAAAATTTTCTAGGTTGAAATTTATTAGGTGCTAGATCGCTTATAGATGCTAGTAAATAAGAGTTATTAGGTTCAGTTTTTATTGGAACTTGCTCTTGGTCTCCAAACAAAGACATCAAACCTCTACCTAAACCTTTTTTTTGTTTTTCATCACTCATAAATTAATTCAAATTTTATTCGATTGTTCAACAAACTCTTTTGCAAGAGTAAGATATGATTGGCTCCCGAGACAATTCTTATCATACACAATACATGGCACGCCGTGGGATGGTGCTTCTGACAATCTTACATTGCGTGGAATTACTGTTCTATAAACTTTTTCTTTAAAATATTTTCTAGCTTCTTGATCTACTTGATTTGATAATTTATTCCTTTTATCAAACATGGTAAGCAGAATTCCTCTTATGTGTAATTCTGGGTTTAAATTTATTTTAATACGTTCTATGGTTTTTACTAATTGAGAAATTCCCTCTAGCGCAAAAAATTCAGTTTGTAGTGGTACTATCAATTCATCTGCAACTACTAACGACATCACAGTAAGTAAGCTTAAAGATGGAGGACAGTCTATGAAAATTGTTTCATACTTTTCAAATATTTTTTTATTTTCATTCAAAGTTTTTTTTAATAAGAAAGCTCTTTCTGGATCATTAGCTGTTTCAACTTCTAAACCTGATAAATTTACATTTGAGCCTATTAAATCAAGGTTTTTTACGCAACTTGTTCTAATACAATTTTCTGGGTCATTTTGACCTATTATAATTTTATATATATTTTTATCATTATCGTTATTCGATAGTCCTAATCCTGTGGTCGCATTACCTTGAGGATCAAGATCAATAACTAGTATTTTTTTACCCATTTGTGCTAAAGCTGTTGCGAGATTGACAACTGTTGTTGTTTTCCCCACACCTCCTTTTTGATTAAGAACTGATATTATTTTTTTCATTTTATTTTTTTATATCTATTATTACTATTTTTGAATCTGGGCTAGTAATGCTTTTTTCTAAACTATACCCGTAATTAAAATTTTTGTTAAGTTGTTTTATCTCTTCTTCAGCATTTCTTCCTTTCAAAATGATAAGTTTGTGTCTAACTTTAATAATTTCACGTGAAATGCGTATATGTTCCTCTAGTTTCTTGAAAGCTCTTGATACAACATAATTACTGTCAATCTGATGAACAGTATAACTTCCTTCGCATATTTCAGCCCTCACGTTTAACTTATCACATATGTTAACAAGAAATTTAGTTTTTACTCTGGATTTGTCATAAAGTTTCACGTGAAACTTTTGATTTCTATTAAATATTGCTAGAACTATACCTGGAAAACCTGCACCGGTTCCAAGATCAGAAAGGGTCGAACCGTCATTAAAATCGATGAATTTAACTAATTGTGCAGAATCTAGAATATGCCTATCCCATATACTTTCTGTTGTTGTTTTGGATATTAGATTAAACTTTTTATTATATTCTAAAACTTCCTTACAAAATGCATCGAGCTTGTATATGGCATCTTGGCTAAATTTTAGTTTGTTTAATAGTATAGATTTTACTTCTTTTTCATTCATTAAGCAGAGACTTTGTATCTGCTTTTCTTTATAAATGCTAAGAGTATAATTGCTGCCGAAGGAGTCACGCCATCTATTCTTAAAGCCTGTCCAAGAGTCTTAGGTTTTATTAACATTAGTTTCGATTTTATTTCATTAGAAAGGCCGCTAAATTGTCTATAGTCTATATCGTCAGGAATTGATATTGCTTCGTCTTTCTTAAAAGCCTCGACATCATGGGACTGTCTTTTAAGGTATCCTGAGTAATGAGCATCAATTTCTACCTGATCATCTATATTTTTATCAAACTGGGGTATATTGTCCCATATTGTTCTTAATTTACTTAGCGTAACACCTTTCAATGAAAGTACCTCTATACCATTTCTTTTCACGCCATCCATGGCAATCTTAATAGAATGTTTAGCTGCCTTATTAGGAGATATTAACTGAGAGCGCAAAGCATCGTAAACAGTGGTAAGTTTACTTTGCTTGTCTACAAAATTTTGTGCCCTTGTTTTTTTAACAAGATTAATTTTAATACCGAGAGGTGTTAATCTCTGGTCCGCATTATCAGCACGAAGAGAAAGTCGGTACTCTGCTCTTGATGTAAACATTCGATAAGGCTCAGATACACCTTTAGTAATTAGGTCATCGATCATAACACCGATATAAGATTCGGATCTATCTAGTATAAATTCTTTTTCATTTTTTATCTTTAGTGCAGCGTTGACACCTGCTATCAGCCCTTGAGCAGCTGCCTCTTCATATCCTGTTGTTCCGTTTATTTGTCCAGCCAAAAACAATGACTTAATTTTTTTGGTTTCCAGAGTAGGATTTAACTCTCGAGGATCGACATAATCATACTCTATTGCGTAACCTGCTCTTACCATCTTAACCTGCTCTAAACCCTTTATTTTGGCTAATATTTGAAGCTGCACCTCTTCAGGCAATGAAGTTGAAATACCATTTGGGTAAACAGTGCTGTCATTTAATCCTTCAGGTTCTAGAAAAATTTGATGTTGCTCCTTCTCTTTAAATTTAACAATTTTGTCTTCTATTGAGGGGCAATATCTTGGTCCGATACCTTTAATATTACCGGCATACATTGCACTGAGATGTATGTTGTCATTTATTATTTTATGTACCTCTTTGTTTGTGTGCGTAATACCACATGAAATTTGTTTATTATTTAGTTTGTTCGTTAAAGAAGAAAAAAAATAAGGGTCAGAATCAGCTGCTTGCATTTCAATATCTTTATAATCAATAGTTGTCCCATCCAAGCGTGGAGGAGTTCCGGTCTTAAGTCTGCCAATTTTAATATTATGTTTTTCTAGTTGTTCGCTTAAACCTGTAGAGGGTTTTTCATTAAACCTTCCAGCTGGAATTTGCTTTTGACCAATGTGTATTAGTCCGTTTAAAAAAGTTCCAGTGGTTAAAATTAATTGTTTGCAAAGAACTTGCCTTCCACTCTCACAGATAAAACCTATTACTTTGTCGTTAACGTTATCAAATAAGAATTTAATTACTGGGTCGCCTATTACAGTGAGGTTTTTATAATTTAATAAGATTTTTTGCATATGTTCTTTGTAAAGAGCTCTGTCTGATTGTGTTCTTGGACCTCTTACAGCTGGACCTCTGCTTCTATTTAGCAGTCGAAATTGTATGCCTGATTTATCGGTTACAATACCCATTACTCCATCAAGAGCATCTATCTCTCTAACGAGGTGACCTTTGCCCAACCCTCCTATGGCTGGATTACATGACATTTCACCTATAGTTTCTATTTTGTGTGTAAAAAGAGCAGTATTAACACCAATTCTAGCTGCTGCTGCTGCAGCCTCACATCCTGCGTGGCCGCCTCCGATAACTACTACATCATAGCTCATATTATTCATGGACTAAATGTAGTCCTCTAAAATAATTTTACAAGATCTTATTTTGCTTATTTACCTATGCAGAAATCTTTAAAAATGGAGTCAAGAATTTCTTCAACATCTACTTTTCCAACAATTGCACCCAGGTGTCTAGTTGCTAACCTAAGATCTTCTGCGGCCATTTCTATATCTTTATTTTGATCTTTTTTAAGAAAATTATCTATTTCTTTTAGGCAAGCATTTAATTTATATCTATGTCTTTCTCTCGTTACCAAAATATTATTTGGTGTCGTAAATTTTCTGCTTAATTTCTCTTTTATTCTGATCGTGAGCTGAGAAATATTTTCATTTTTTTTCACAGACAGCAGTACTGTTTCTACTTCATTAAAATTATGATTTTGCTTACTATCGAGATCAGATTTATTTAAAACAACGATACAATCTTCGTTTATTAAATTTTTTATTTGTGGATCTATACTTTTAGAAGAATTATCAATCACAATTAAATTCAAATCAGATTCTTTTGATTTGTTGATTGCTAGTGAAATTCCTTTTTTTTCGATTTCATTCTTAGAGAGCCTTATCCCTGCTGTGTCAGACAGTATGACGGGATAACCGTCAATATTTAAATATACCTCTATGATGTCTCTCGTTGTACCCTTCTCTGCTGAGACAATAGCCGCATTTCTTTTCGACAAAGCATTAAGTAAAGATGACTTACCAGCGTTTACTTCGCCCACTATGGATACTTTAAATCCATCTCTAATTTTTTCTCCCACTTTATGATCCTCTAGAATTTTTTTTATATCTATGTGCACTTGTTTTATTGATTGCTGTACTTCTTTTAAAACGCTGTCAGGTAAATCATCTTCCGCAAAATCAATTTTGGCCTCAATATATGCTAGTGATTTTATGAGCTTTTCTCTTAAATCGTTATAATAATTTGATGCATTTCCTTGCACCAATTTAAGGGCTTGTTGTCTTTGAAGCTCTGTCTCGGAGTGAATTAGATCACTAATACTCTCGGCTTTTACGAGATCGATTTTATTATTTTGGAAAGCAATTTTAGAAAATTCACCTGGTTCAGCTAATCTGCAATTGTCTTGTTCAGATAACACTTTCAAAAAATAAGAA
>MDTF01010599.1_pt1 | contig 12863 bp, 14 predicted proteins | sample 811191 | NCBI WGS metagenome assembly MDTF01 (sample SAMN05326649, study PRJNA326480) | marine metagenome | isolation source: seawater | place: Southern Ocean | collected 2011
AATTCATGGGTGTAAAACTTATATTTTACATCCCCAAAACTTTTATTTATTTTTTTTTTTTATTTTTTGAGTTTAAAGAATCTTCTTCTTCGCTGACCTCAATATCTTTGTCAGTTTCAGATGACAGCTGATCAGCATCTGGCAAACTAGCATCTATAGATATCTCATTATTCTCGTTATCTTTTGAGTTTTGTTTTTTGTTATCTTCTTCTTCATTTTCTAAATTTTCATTTTCTTTTTTACTGTCTTCTTTTTGATCTGTATTAATATTTTCATCTATTTTAAACTGTAAAACTATTTTTGAAATTAAAGAATTAAATTTTTTTTGATCTGAAAGTAAACTATTTAATAAATTTATTTTATTTTTTAATTTAGAATCTAATTTTTTTTTATATTTCTTATATTTGCTTTCCGACTCTTTATTTTTATTTGATTTTAAAATATTACTCCTTAAATAATATTCAAAAGCATCTAGAAATTCATAATCACTATTTTTATAGTCAATTTTTGATTTACTTTTAATTTTATATAAGTAATTTAAATTTTCTTTAACGCCTTTAAAATATGATGACCCAATGTTTTCATATCTAACTTTTTCAGCAACAGCGTATAATAATTTAGACACATTCCCTTGCGGTTCAAAACTATTGTAAATATTAATGTCTGAACATTTAAATTTTAAAGCTTCAGAGTCAGCTAAAGCTCTAGTTTTTATATAATCAGCTATATTATCTACGTTATTTAGACTTGGAAGATTTATAATTTTTTTATTTTTTTTACTTGTTTCCGCACCAAATATTACTTCAATATTTTGATCTCCAACAATTGATTTAATTGTAGAAGTAATTGCTTTTTTAAAATTTTCTACTATTTCTGTCTTTTTTTCCATTCAGGAAATAGTAACATTAATAGAGGATTCTGGAAGATCTTCACCAAAGCATCTTTGATAGTACTCAGAAATTATTTTTTTTTCAGTATCATCACATTTATTCAAAAAGGTTAATCTAAAAGCATACCCATGGTCATTAAATATTTTGGTGTTTTCAGCCCAGTGTAAAACTGTTCTTGGACTCATTACCGTAGATATATCTCCATTTACAAACCCTTTTCTTGTCAGGTCTGCAACTTTGACCATATTAGAAATTTTTTCTTTTCCTTCTTTGGAATTGTATGTTTTATTTTTTGCTAAAATTATCTCTAATTCTTTTTCAAAAGGTAAGTAATTAAGAGTTGTAACTATATTCCATCTATCCATCTGACCCTGATTTATTTGTTGGGTTCCATGATAAAGACCAGTTGTATCACCAAGTCCTATGGTATTTGTTGTTGCAAACATTCGAAAACATTCGTGTTGGGTAATAACTTTATTTTTGTCGAGAAGAGTAAAACTTCCATCACTTTCCAGCACTCTTTGAATAACAAACATCACATCTGGTCTACCCGCATCATATTCATCAAATACTAACGCAACTGAATTTTGTATTGACCAAGGTAAAATACCTTCTTTAAATTCAGTAACTTGTTTGCCATCTTTTAAAACAATAGCATCTTTTCCAATAAGGTCTATTCGACTCACATGGCTATCTAAATTAATTCTCACACAGGGCCAGTTTAACCTCGCTGCAACCTGTTCTATATGAGTAGATTTTCCTGTTCCATGGTAACCCTGTATTAAAACTCTTTTGTTAAATGCAAACCCAGAAAGTATGGCTAAAGTCGTATCTCTATCAAATTTATAATCTTGATCAATTTTAGGAACAAGCTCATTTTTTTTTGAAAATGCATCAATTTCCATGTTGGTATCAATACCAAAAGTTTGTTTAACAGATATTCTAATATCTGGTTTTGTTAAATTTGTTATATTTGTCACTATTTTTTTCCTATTTCTATTTTTAGCTGACTGTAAGCTAAAGTAATTTTTTTAAGCTTATCTTCAAACTTTCTACTTCCTTGGTTTTTATCAGGATGATATTTTTTAACAAGAGTTTTAAATTGTTTCTGAATTTCTTCCCATTTTGCGTCATATTTTAAGTCCATGATATCCAAAGCATCCCGGTCGGTGCTACTTAGTTGTGTTTTGGAATATTCTTTAAAACCAGTGGATTTAAAAATATTTAATTTATTTTCTAAAGCATTATTCCAAAGTATGTTAAAAAAGTTCTCAGAGGATCCAAAGCTTTTTGTGGTTTTGTGCCAGACTAAATCTGATTTAATAAAATATTCAATTTGTTGATCGGTCATATCTGAAAAGTAATTCCATTTTTTATTAAAAAGTTTAATGTGTTCCAAACATAGCAATCTATATTTTTTGCTATTATCTCTTTCTAGAGGGGCTTTATAGCTACCTATTTGATCACAATTTTCCCAATCACAAATAATTTTCATATTAAAATTGTATTTATACAGTAAATTAAGAATATATGAATGATTTTTTGGAATTTGTAAAAAATAAAATTAAGAAAAATGTTAAAGTAGAAAATATTCAAATTATAGATAATAGTAGTAAACACAAAAAACATAAATCGTTTGATGTCAAAAAATATCATTTGAAACTCGAAATTGAGTCTCATTATCTTAAATCTTTAGATAAAATTAATGCTCAAAGAAAAATAATGACAATACTTTCTGAGGAAATAAAAAAAAAAATTCATGCATTAGAAATACAAATTAAATAATTTTATAAAATAATTTCTTTAACTCTTTGCTTGAAATTTTGTATTTATTGGGTTTTGTTGTTTGACCAATTTTCTTTAATAAAATCAGATTAATTTTTTCATCATTATTTTTTTTATCAACACTCATATAGTTGGCAATTTTTTTATATTCATTTTGTTTAAAAATTTTTTTAATGTCATATTTTAAATTATTAGATTTGTAGATATGTTTTAATTTTTCGAGAGTATTATGAGTGCATAATTTTTTTAGATAAGATAATTTAGTAGCCATCATCATTCCCATAATTACCGCTTCTCCATGATTTATTCTTTTCGAATATTTGTTCTGTGCTTCAATTGCATGAGCAAATGTATGACCGAAATTTAATATCATTCTAATATTTTTTTCATAAATATCCTTGTTAACAAAATGCAGTTTAATTTTACAACATTTAACAACTGCTTTTTTTAATAAATTTAAGTTTCTATTTTGTAGTAATGATTGTGAATTATTTTGAAGCCAATAAAAAAAATCATTTTTTAAGATTAAAGAGTGTTTTAAAATTTCAGCATAACCACAAATTAACTCTCTTTGAGGTAAGCTGTTTAAAATTTCAACGTCAGAAATAACTAATCTAGGTTGGTAAAATGTTCCAATTAAGTTTTTACCAAATTTTGAGTTAACACCTGTTTTTCCACCAATAGAAGAATCCACTTGAGCTAAAAGTGTTGTTGGAATATTTATAAAATTAATTCCTCTTTTTATAATGCTTGCAGCGAAAGCACTATAGTCACCTAAAATACCCCCACCTAAAGATATTAAAACATCATTTCTATTGAAATTATTTGCCAAGCATTTTTCCGCAAGTTTATTTACATTTTTAAATGATTTAAATTTTTCATTTACAGTGTATTGAAAAGTATAAACTTTATATTTTTTTAAATTATTTTTAAGTTTAATTTGAAATTTTTTTGGTACATTTTTATCTACTACTAAAGCAATTTTTTTTGCCCCTGGAGCTAAAATATTAATTTGATTAGAAATTTTATTTAAAATATTTCTTCCTATAATTATAGGGTAGTTCGAATTTAAATTTTTAACTTTTAATTTAGTTGTTTTCATAGAGTTTAATTATTTTCTTAACTATCAAATTAGTTGTTAAATTATTACAATCTATTTTGTAATCAGCAAGTGAGTAAGTTCTTTTACGCTCTTTATAAATCTTTTCTAAAGTTAATTTAATATTTTTTTTATCAACCAATAAAGGCCTTCTTCTTGACCTAATAAGTCTCCTTTCAAGCTGGTTTATGTCTAAATCTAACCAAAAACTTTTAGTGTTTGAAACAATATGATCTCTGATTTTTACATTCATAAAAGCCCCACCTCCCAAAGATATAACTTTATTTTTTTTTTTTACTTTTTCAAGCGTAACTTTTTCCTCAAATTGTCTAAAAAAAACCTCTCCTTTTTGCTCAAAAATTTTTTGTATAGTTAATTTAAGTTTTTTTTCGATAACTTTATCTATATCTACAAATTCCATCGACAGGTGTTTTGAAAGAGCTTTACCTATGGTTGACTTGCCAACACCCATCATTCCCGTTAAAGTAAGGTTTTTTTTCAATTAAAATCCTAATTTATAATTTGATTTAACATAAATTTGTCTTATTTATTAAGTTTAAATACATTTAACCACTATGCAAATTAATTACAACAGCCGCTTCAGCTCAAAAGTATCAACTAAAAGAAAAATAATTAATTTTTTTTTATATATCCTAGCCTTTTTATTGGTCTTATTTTTACTTAGTAAATTTAATTTTCCAGCCCCAAAACAAGAAATTAAAAAAAACATTACTGATGAAATTATTAAACTTAAATAAAAAGTTATTTCTTTCAATTTTTTTATTTGTTTTTTTGACACCGCTTCTTTCAGAAGATAGCGTTGATATATGGGGCAAGAAGAATTTAAAAAAAAATAACAATAATACCACCACTAATATAAAAGATGATACTTTGAATGAGTCGGCCTCAAAAATCAAGATTAATTTAGATTTACCAAAAGAAATTAACATCAGTTCCAACAACTTAGAAATAAGTAAAAATTTAGTTTATGGAATATTTGACCCAGAAGAAAATAATTTATCTTTGAATATGTGGATTAATTCAGAGGGAACTAGAGTTAAGGACACAATAGATAGAATTAACAAAATTAAACTTTCTTCTTTTGCCGAAGAAATATTTACAAATACTTTATTTACAATTTCCAAACTACCAAATCGAAATATGACCAATAGAGAATTTATTGATTACAAATTAGACTGGTTAATAAAAAATAATAAAGATGATCTTATCGCTACTTTTTTAAACAAAAATAAAGAATTTCCGAACAAAAAAAAAATTATTAGATATTTAATTAATGAAAATATTGCTAAGGGTAATTTAAATGAAGCTTGTAAAAACATTACGTTAATTAATAATGATGTAAAAGACTCATACTTAGATCAGTTTAAAATTATATGCCTCATTAAGAATAATAAGAAAAATGAAGCGCAGCTTACTTTGGACCTGCTTAGAGAACAAAAGTTATCTAATAAATTTTTTGACAGTAAAATTGATTACCTCTTAGGCTTTACCGATAAGCTAGATAATAAAACTGACGATACCAACCTATTAAATTTTTATCTATCCTCAATAACTATTCCAGATTTTGTTTATACACCGGGCAAAAAAACAGATAAAAAAATATGGCAATACGTAGCAGCTGCAAATTTATTTAAAATCAATGATCTTGAGAATAAAGAACTAATTAAAGAATTTGAAATTGCAGCTAATAACAATTCTTTATCAAAAATATATATCTTTGATATTTACAAAAATATAAAATTTAATTTTAATGATTTTTTAAATGCTGATGAAATGTACCTAAAACTAGACCCTATAAGGGCAAGAGCTTTGATTTATCAAAAAGTTTTGCTATCGGATAACACCGAGACAAAACTAAAATATCTTTTTTTATTAAAAGATTTATTCAAAAAAGATAAATTGTCTAATATTTATAAAGAATATTTAAACAATGAGTTAAAGGTTTTTGACCAAGATAAAATACCTTCATCTTACTTACAACTAGTATCTGAGAATATTATTAATAAAAAAAAAAACAATCTTGGTAAAATTAAATATAATAATAACTACTACTCTTCTTCTAAAATAATAACATTTTATACAGAAAAAAATGTTTCAAAAAAAAAAATAGAAAAAGAATTCAAGAATGTTTCAAAAAAAATAAAAAAAAATAAAAAATATAAAATCTCTTTAAAAGATATTATGCTTTTTGAGACCCTAGAAAGTGACAACATTATTGATCTTAAAGAATTAATTGATCAAGAAATTGTAAGAAACAACCCACCTCCGATAGAGTTGTTAAATTTAGGAAAAAACAATGAAACAGGCCTAATGTTACTAAGAATAGTAGAGTTAATAGGTCAAGATGAAATTTTAGATCTAGACGAACAAACTATTTATTTTATTAACCATCTATTAATAAACTCAGGGTTAAAAAAATTTAGTAATAAAATCTTAATTACAGCACTACCCGAAAGAAGCAAAATCTAATATACAAGAATAATGGCTATTAGAAAAATTTTAACTGAACCAGATCCTTTTTTAAGACAAGTGTCTCATGATGTTGAGAATGTGAACGAGGATATTAGAAAATTAATGGACGATATGCTTGAAACAATGTATGCCGCTCCAGGTATTGGTTTGGCAGCCATACAAATTGGAATACCGAAAAGAGTAATTGTCATAGATTTATCAAAAGAAGACGAAAAAAAACCACTATATTTTGTTAACCCAAAGATAATTATAAAATCTAAAAATAATTTAACTTATGAAGAAGGCTGTTTATCAGTACCTGGACAATTTGCTGAGCTTGATAGACCCGACCAGTGTCATGTTAGTTATTTAGACTACAATGGTGAAAAAAAAAAAATAAAAGCAGAAGGTCTTTTAGCAACTTGCATACAACACGAGATTGATCATTTAGAAGGCATCCTATTTATTGATTATTTATCGAAATTGAAAAAAAATTTTATAGTTAAAAAACTTTCAAAGCAAAAAAAAGCATTAGAAAGAATAGTGGTTTAAATTAATTAGGTTAATGCCATATAAAATAATTTTTATGGGAACACCTCAGTTCTCAGTGCCTGCACTAGAGTCATTAGCAAAATCCTCGTACAAAATTTCTTGCGTGTACACCCAGTCTCCAAAAAAATCTAATAGAGGTCATAAATTAAATATTTCACCAATTCAGCGAAGTGCTATTGATCTAAAATTAGTTTTAAGGAATCCTAGCAATCTAAACACAAATGAAGAATTAAAGTTTTTTCAAGAAATAAATCCAGATATTGTAGTTGTTGTCGCTTATGGTCAATTAATTCCAAAAAAATTTTTAGAAATACCAAAAAAAGGATTTATAAATATTCACGCCTCTCTACTCCCTAGGTGGCGAGGAGCAGCGCCAATCCAAAGAGCGGTCATAAATTTAGATAGAAAAACAGGTGTAAGTATTATGAAAATTATAGAAGAACTAGATTCTGGGCCAGTTATGAAAAAAATTAATATTGAAATTAATTCTTCTGACACAAGTGGTGAAATTTCAAATAAACTATCTGAAATTGGAGCTAAAAATATTGTAGATGCTTTAGATAGCATTTTTACGCACAAAGCGAAATTTACAGAACAAGATCATAATCTTGCTACCTACGCTAAAAAAATTAAAAACAATGAAGGAAAAATAAATTGGGAAGAAAATGTAGAGACCATAATTGGAAAGATTAATGGCTTAAACCCAAAACCCGGAGCATGGTTCGAATACAAAAAAATAAGATATAAAATATGGAAAGCTTCAATACTTGAAAAAAAAGGTCCTATTGGAACTATTTTAGATAATAATTTTACTATTGGTTGTAAAGATAGATCTATCAAAATTATCGAAATACAAAGAGAAGGCAAAAATAAATTACTAGCAGAAAATTTTTTATTAGGCATGAATTTTAAAATAGGTGATTCAGTTAGATAATGCTTAACTACCAAATTATAATAGAATATGACGGAACTAATTTCGTGGGATGGCAAAAACAAAAAAATGGACCTTCTGTTCAACAAACAATAGAAAAAACATTAACAAAAATTTTAAAAGAAAAAATCACTTTATACGGATCGGGTAGAACAGATACGGGAGTTCATGCTTTGGGACAATCAGCTCATTTCAATTTAAGGAATAAAATTAATAATAAATTTATTTTTTTAAATTCAGTTAATTTTTTTTTACAAAAAAAAAAATATCTATTTTGAAAATAAATAAAAAAGAATCAAATTTTCATGCGAGATTTAGTGCAAAAAAAAGAGAATATAAGTATATAATTATAAATCGTATAGCACCTCTGTCTTTAGAATTTAATAAAGCATGGCATATTAAGTCAAATTTGAATTTAGAACTCATGAAAAAAGCAGCTGTTCTTTTAAAGGGAAGAAAAAATTTTTCAACTTTCAGATCCTCTTCCTGTGGCGCAAAATCACCTATTAAAACTTTAGATGAGGCCCAGGTAAAAAAATTGGGTACAAAAATAACTATAGTATTTAAATCGAAATCTTTTTTACAGCAACAAGTCAGATCAATGATTGGATGTATAAAATATGTCGGAGAGGGCAAATGGAATATAAAAAAATTTAACTTTATTGTTAAATCAAAAAAAAGAGTAAATTGTGCACCCCCAGCTCCTGCGCATGGTTTATATTTGTCTAAAGTTTCTTATTAGTTTTATTATCGAAAGCCGTATTTTTTTATTGAATTTAATGATATAAAAAAAATAGAGACAAAATTTTTAAAAAAACTAAAATTATTTAAAGTTTTATTAATTTTCCACATCCAATATAAATTTCTAAATCTGTTACTTTGTAAAGAATTTTCTCTTATTCGGTATTGAGAAAGATAACTTGGGTAACAGTAAGCATGACCTACTTTTTTTAAAAGCTGACATTTAAAATAATAATCCTCACAAATTTTAGAATTTGAAAATTTAACACCATCAGCAAAAACTCTCTTAACAACCATAGTACTTGTCGCAATTGAGGTGTTTTTAATAAAAGAATTAAAATTAAATTTAATAGGAGTTTTTATAATATTTTTTTTAGATTTATCTACGTTAAATGTTTTGTAGTTTGTATAGGTAAAATAGTAATTGTTTTTTTTCATATAATTAATCTGAAATTTTAATTTATTTTTGTACCACAAGTCATCGGAGTCAATAAAAGCTAAATAATTTGACATTGATTTTTTAATAGCAAAATTTCTACAATAACCAGCACCTTTATTCTTTTTTAAATAAAAAATTTTAATTTTTTTAAATTTTTTAAATTTAGATAGAATTTTTTTAGTTTTAGAATCCGAGCAATCATCAACAATAATGAGCTCCCAATTTTTATAAGATTGTTTTATAATAGAGTTCACTGTAGCTAAAATAGTATTAGAACTATTATAATTGGGAAGAATTATAGAAACTTTTGAGAGCATATTTTAAGCAAGTTTAATTTCTGATTAGTACTTTGATAATAAACTAAAAGTATTATATTCATACTTTATCAATTAAATATGAATTCGATATCAATAATAGTTCCATGTTTCAATGCTGAAAAATTTATAATCAAAAATATCAGCTTATTAATTAAAAAATTAAAAAAAATTAAAATTAAAAATGAAATTATTTTAGTTAATGATGGAAGTACTGATAATACGTATTTTAAAATTAAAAAAATAAAAAATAATTCAATTAAAATAATTAATTTAAAAAAAAATCATGGAAAATCTTTTGCTGTCAGACAGGGATTAAAAAAAGTAAAGTCTGACCACGTAATATTAATCGATTGCGATTTACCATACTTTGAAAAATTACACCTATTAATAAGAAAACTTAAATCAGGGTATGACTTTGTTGCCATTGATAGAAGACATAAAAAAAGCAAACTGAAAAATAAAAAATTTTCTACCTACCAATTTTCGAGGTTAATGATTGGAAATCTAATAGGTAAAATAATTAATTTAAGTCTTAATTTTGATAAAGAATTAATGGATACACAAGCGGGCCTTAAAGGATTTAAAAATCACTATAAACTTAAGAATACTTATTTTATATCAAAAAATTTTTTTTTAGATTTAGAGATAATATTTTATTTTATTAATAATAAGATGTCTTTATTTTTTATTCCAGTAAAATACAAAATTCAAAATGAATCCAGTATTAATTTTTTTTCTTTTAGAAACTTTAAAATTATATATGAATTAATTAACGTTATTAAAGTTTTAAAAAGTAGAAAATAAACAATTAACTTTAAAATCACTTATAATAAATAATAGCTGTAAATAAAAATAAAGTAAAATATGAAAATATAAAAGAACAGCCTTTAAGATTAAAATAAAATTCTTTTTTAAGGTATATCAAAATCAAAAAATAAATTAATGGATCAAAATATTCCTGAAATAGTGCTGGAGAAATAAATACAGATAAAAACGGTAATATAGTAAGAATTAAAAAGTTAAAAAACTTTTTCTCCACAAATATTAAAATTAAAATCCATGAAAATAGAAAAATTAAACTTAGTAAAATTTTTTGAACAAATAGTGAGTCAAATAGTAATTTAGTTATTTTTTGAAATACACCCCCACCTATATAATAAAAGTTGTCTAAGCTATAATAAAATAAAAAATAAATTAAATAGATAATAAAAAAAAATATAAATAAATAATTTTCTTTATATTTTAAAAAGTTCAATAATTTTTTATTACTATCTTTTAAGATGAAAAAAAATGGAAAAAGATAAAAAGCTACAATAGAAATGCTATAACCTATAAAGTGATAATTTAGATTTAAGCTTAAAATATCAATATTTCTTCGAAGAGAGTCCCCACTAGGAGCTATGTTGCCCCACAATTTAATTAAGTAAATAAAAGGTATGGAAAAAATAATATATAAAAATACTAAAAATAATTTATTATAAATTCCTTTTTTCAAAAACATTACAGCTATTAAAGATAAAAAAGGAATTATTATAAGTTTTTGATCGGAGTAAACACAAAGTGAGCTAAACAAACCTAAGAATATTAAATAAATAAGCTCATATTTTTTAGATTCAGATTTTTCGTAAAGCTGATAGAATAAAGTAGTAAATCCAACCATCACAATTCCAAAATTTTCTTCAATACCCCAAAAAGCACTTGATCTAAAGTAGGGGCTCAAGAGTATTAACGATGATATAAATATTAAAAAATAAATATTTGCTTTTCCAAATTTTATTTTTAGACTTAAAAACAGAAGCACCGGAGCTAATAATGAAAATATCGTAATGTAGCCCTGAAAAAAACGTGTATTAGTTGTAAAAGGATTCAAATATTTGTTGAATACATAAAATCCAGGAGCTCTTGTGCTTTGAAAGACCGTTTGGTCATTGCCTCCTGTTAGTCTTATTGCGTCAAAAAAATTATTATTCTTAAAGGCTAAAATATTTCTTTTTACAAATTCAAAATCTACAATTGCACCACCAGCAGAGTTTTCACTGAACATGAAGCCAACAATGTAAGAAATAAAAATGAAAAAAATAAATATACTTAAAAATATTTTTTCATGAATTTTTATATCTGACATAACTTGTTAAAGATAATTTATTTTAGTTAAAATATTTTTGTAGTATTTGATAATAAATTTTTTTTAAGTTCTTTAAATCTTTCAAAGAAACACACTCATTTACCCTATGCATTGTTTTATTTACCAAACCAAATTCAAGACAAGGAGCTATTTTTTTTATAAATCTTGCATCTGAAGTTCCTCCGGTTGTTGAAAAAACTGGATTTATTTTAGTAACTTTTTTTATTATTCTTTTTGCCATTAGAGTAGTTGTTCCAGGCTGGGTTAAAAACGAATTTCCCGAATTTAGGAATTCAATTTTGAATTTTACTTTATTTTTTTTACAAACTAATTTAACTATAGAATTAATCTTTTTTTTTAAACTCACAGCTGTGTGAAAATTATTATATCTAATATTAAAGAGAGTTTTTGCTCTCGCCGGTATTACGTTGTGTACTTTATTGTCAACGTGTATTCCTGTAACTTCTAAATTTGATGGTTGGAAATGTTTGTTTCCTTTGTCTAATGGTTTTTCTTTTAGTTTTTTACAAATAGTAATCAAACTATTTATAGGATTTTTTGAAAGGTGCGGATACGCAACATGACCTTGGCTGCCATGAATTTCGAGATTGCACGACAGACTTCCTCTTCTTCCTATCTTAATCATTTCTCCTAATTTGTTAGGATTTGTTGGTTCTCCAACAATACAAAAATCAATTTTTTCTTTTTTTTTAATTAAATAGTCAACTACTTTTTTGGTACCATTAATAGCTTTTCCCTCTTCATCGCCAGTAATCAAAAAACTTATAGATCCATTAATGTTTTTATTACTTTTTAAAAAACTATTTACTGCAGATAAAAAACAAGCAATAGAACTTTTCATATCATTTGCCCCTCTGCCTATTAAATAATTATTTTTTACAACTGGTTTAAAGGGGTTAACGATCCAATCCTTTATATTTCCTGGAGGCACAACATCTGTATGACCTGCGTAACATAAGTTTGGTTGTTTATTTCCTAGTCTTGCATAAAGATTTTTAATAGTTGAATTTTTTTTATCTTTGAATTCCAAAATTTTACAAATGAACCCTAATTGCTTTAACTTGTCGGATAAATAATTTATAGCCCCGGCATCAATCGGTGTGACACTAGGAAATCTAATTAAGTCTTTTGATAGTTGCAATTCATCAAAGTTTTTCATTATTCTCTCAATAAGTCATTAATAGAAGTTTTGCTTCTAGTTTTTTCGTCAACTTGTTTGATGATAACCGCACAACTTAACGATGGAGCATTAGTATTTTTTTTATCAGGCATTGAGCCAGGCACAACTACTGAGTAAGGGGGTATCTTTCCATAAATAACATCACCTGTTTGTCTATTTATAATTTTAGTTGATTGACCAATGCACATACCCATACTAATCACAGATCCTTCTCCTACGATTACACCCTCAACAACTTCAGACATTGCTCCTAGAAAAACATTATCTTCAATAATAGTTGGTAATGCCTGAGCTGGCTCTAAAACCCCACC
>MDTF01002666.1_pt1 | contig 12862 bp, 10 predicted proteins | sample 811191 | NCBI WGS metagenome assembly MDTF01 (sample SAMN05326649, study PRJNA326480) | marine metagenome | isolation source: seawater | place: Southern Ocean | collected 2011
AAGTTTAGGAAGAAACTTGATATCAAGTTTTTTTGATAGTGCTTTTCTAACAAGATGAGAGTATTCAGTCAAGATACTTACCGTTTCAGTCATCTCGACGCCCCCCAATGGAATAACGTATGCTCTAGCCGTTTTTAGGTCGGGTGTCATTCGAACTTCAGTGACAGTTATAACTTTTGTGTTAATTAAAGGAATTTTTGCATCATTTCTTATAAAAATTTCACCTAATTTTTGTTTCACTAGCTCACCGACCCTTAGCTGTCTTTGACTATAAGCGGGAAATCGATTTTCTTTATTCATTAAATTTTTCTTTCTATTTTTTCAGCTAAGTAAGATTCTATTACATCTTTTTCCTTAAAATCAAGAAAGTCTTTAAAACTTATTCCACATTCGAAGCCCGTTTTAACTTCTTTAACTTGATTTTTTTCTCGAAAAATACTTAAAATTTCTCCATCATATACAACCACTCCATCTCTAATGATTCTAGCTTTAGACTTACTTTTAATTTCACCATCAACCACTTTAGATCCTGCGATTTTTCCTGCATTAGAAACTTTAAATACTTTTTGTATTTCAGCTGAGCCTGCTATTATTTCCTTTATTTCAGGTTCGAGTAACCCGGAAAGTCTTTTCTCTATGTGCTCTAATACTTCATAGATAATATTATAAAATTTTATTTCTACACTTTGTTCTTCAGCTAATTTTTTAGCCTCTCTATTCGGCTTAACATTAAAGCCAATTAGCAGTGCATTGGAGGCCTTAGCAAGTGATACGTCTGTTTCATTAATCATTCCAATGTCTGATAATATAATATTTGTTTTTACTTCATCATGAATTATTTTGTTAATTGCTAATTTTAAAGCCTCACTTGATCCTTGAACATCAGATTTTATAATAATATTTAATTCATCTTTGTTGCTAACATCGTCGAAAAGCGTTGTCTTATCTTTAACAACTAAGTTATTAATATTATTATTTCCACTTTTTTTAAATTCAGCTATTTCTTTTGCTTTATTTTCATTCTCTGTTACGAAAAACTCTGCTCCTGCAAAAGCTGAATCATTCATTCCGAGTATCTCAACAGGCATAGATGGTAATGCTTCGTCTATATTCTTTCCTTCATGATTTATCATCGCTCTAATTTTCCCCCAAGTATTTCCACAAACAAAATAATCACCTTTCTTCAAAAGACCGTTGGAAATTAAAATTGTCGAAACAGGTCCTTTACCTTTATCTATTTTCGATTCTAAAACTATAGCTGATGCTGGTCCAGTAATTGATGATTTTAAATCTAATATTTCAGCCTGTAATAAAATACTTTCTTTTAATTTATCTAAATTATTTTTTTTTGTAGCGGAAACTTCAACAAATAAAGTATCTCCGCTTAAATCTTCTGCTACCAATTCGTATTTCATTAATTCATTTTTAATTTGACTAATATTTTTATTGGGTAGATCACATTTATTTATTGCAACAATTATTGGAACTTTTGCTGCTTTAGAGTGTTGTATAGCCTCAATGGTTTGTGGTTTAATTCCGTCGTCTGCTGCCACCACTAATATCACTATATCTGTAACCTTGGATCCTCTAGCTCTCATTTCTGTAAACGCTGCGTGGCCCGGTGTATCTATAAAAGTGATTAATTGATTTTTTTCAGTTTTTACTTGATAAGCACCAATGTGCTGCGTTATTCCACCATGTTCTCCTGAAACAACATTTGTATCTCTTAAGGAGTCTAATAAAGAAGTTTTTCCGTGATCAACGTGACCCATAATTGTCACTATCGGTGGTCTTTTTTCAAGATCAGTTCCTTCAAATTTTATTTTTTTACCGACTGCTAAACTCGGTGCCTGCTCTATTACAGGTTTATGTCCAAATTCTTTAACAATATATTCAGCGGTGTCCTTATCAATTACGTGGTTAATTGTTGCAACAACTTTCATGTTAAATAAAAATTTAATTATATCGCTTGAACGTTCCGCCATTCTATTTGATAGTTCTTGAATTGAAATTTGTTCTGGCACATTTACTTCTCTTATAATTTTCTTAAATTCTTTTCCATCATCCGCTTCAGTATTTGACTTTTTTTCTTTCAATCTTGCTCTTTTAACAGATGCGAGACTTCTTTGTTTAATTTCAATCTCTTCTACATTCATAGCTCTTGAAACGGTGAGTTTGAAATCTCTTTTATCAATTGGGCCCTTTAATTTTAATTTACTTTTTGCAGGTGCTTTTTCATCTTTTTTAATAAAAGCTTTAGTTGCCTGTTGTTCAATAAATTTCCTAGCAAATGTTTTTTTTACATTATCTGGACGTGTTGATGCGGTATTATTTTGATTTCCTTTATAAGGTTCTCTAGACCCTCTAAAAGGTTTTTTTTTCTCAATAGAAAAAGATTTTTTTTTACCTTTATCTAAAATTGATATATCAATTTTTTTTGTTAAGGTGCTAGATATTGTTAAAGTTTTTTTTTTATCTTTTTTTTCTACCATAATTTTATTTGAACACTATGTCTCTAGCTGCCATAATTAATTGATCCGCTTCTTCTCTTGAAAGGCTAAACTCCTCTAAATAACCCTCTATTCTAATTTTTTTACCTTTTATCTCGTCGAATCCGCCTATCAGCTCATCTGACGAAAGATCAGCAAAATCACTCAATTTTTTAATATTTCTTTGACCTAAAAGAACTAACATTCCTTGAGTTATGCCTTTTAGGTTTATCAAGGCTTCTTCTACTCCAAGTTCTTTTAATTTTTTTGAAACTTCTTCTTTTTCTTTTATTAAGTTTTCTTTAGATCTATTTATTAATTCTTCTGCAGTACCCTCATCTATGCCTTCTATTTTTGCTATATCGTCTGGACTTGCTTGTGAAATTTCTTCTATTCCTTGAAAACCTTCAGATACTAAAAGTTGTCCTAAGGTCTCATCGACTTCCAAATTTTTTATAAGTGTTTCCGTTTTATCTTTAAATTCAGTCTGCCTTCTTTCAGAATCTTCTTTATCAGTCAAAATATCAATTTCATAATTGGTTAATTTTGATGCCAATCTTACATTCTGGCCTCTTCTGCCTATCGCCTTACTAAGATTCTCTTCGGACAAAATAACATCTATTCTTTTATTTTCTTGATCGATTAAAACTTTTTGAATCTCTGCTGGTGATAATGACTCAGAAATTAAAGTAGGAAGATCCTCTGTCCATTTAATAATATCAATTTTCTCTCCATGTAGTTCATTCACAATTGCTTGAACTCTACTCCCTCTCATACCAACGCATGCTCCCACTGGATCTATAGAACTATCAGTTGAGCTTACGCAAATTTTTGCTCTGCTCCCTGGATCTCTCGCAACTGATTTTATTTCAATTATTCCCTCATAAATTTCTGGAACCTCCTGAAAAAATAATTTTGCTAAAAATTGAGGGTGCGCTCGAGATAAGAAAATTTGATGGCCTTTTAATTCCTTTTTTACTTCATAACAATAAGCTTTAACTCTATCTCCTGTTTTTAAAATTTCCCTCGGTATTAATTCATCTTTTTTGATAACACCTTCTGCTTTTCCTAAATCCATAATAACATTTCCATACTCTAAACGCTTAATAATTCCACTTAAAATTTGCTCTTGTTTATCTACAAAATCTTCAAACTGTCTATTTTTTTCAGCTTCCTTAACTCTTTGGCTTATTACTTGTTTTGCACTTTGAGCTGCTATTCTACCAAAATCTATTTGAGGTAATTCTTCATACAATTTATCTCCAATTTTAAGAGTTTCATTATTTTTTTTATTTGAATCTATATCTTTCAATGTAATTTCTTTGCTAGGGTCTGAAACAACTTCAACTATTTCAAGCACTTTCTGAATTTTAATATCACCAGTTATACGATCAATGTTAACCTCAATGATGTTTTCATTCCCAAATTTGATTAAAGCTGCTTTTTGAATGGCACTCTCCATTGACTCTATTACTAATTCTTTATCTATAGATTTTTCATTAGCAACTGCTTCAACTATACGTAATAATTCTGATTTATCTAAGCCTCTATTTAACATTTATTTCCTTTTTATTTTTCCAAAAAAAAATGGGCTAAAGCCCATTCAATAAAATATAGATTTTTTATACATGTGTAATGAAAAATTATGTCTTTTTCAAGTTTACACTTTAAAAATGTTTGATTTATCGGTCTTTTCCCATGAAAAACTGCCATTCTCTAAAGGTTGTCTTCCAAAATGACCATATGCAGAAGTCACTTCATATATAGATTTATTTAATCCAAGTAATTCTCTAATCCCTCTAGGAGATAAATCAAAATTTTTCTCAATTGTTTTCTTAACATCTTCAGTTATTGATTCATCTTTATCAGATAATTTAATGTAAATTGATAATGGCTTTGAAACTCCTATAGCGTAAGCTAGCTGAATCAAACATTTTTCAGAAACTCCAGAAGCAACAATATTTTTTGCAATATATCTAGCAACATAAGCTGCAGATCTATCTACTTTAGTTGGGTCCTTTCCAGAAAAAGCTCCTCCTCCGTGTGGCGCAGCACCACCGTAAGTATCTACTATGATCTTTCTACCTGTAAGTCCAGTGTCTCCATCAGGACCTCCAATAATAAATTGTCCAGTGGGATTAATATAAATATCTTTTTCATTTAAATCTTTAAGAAAAATTTCTGGAATAGATTTTGATATATAGGGCATAACTAAATCTTTTACTTTTTTTTGATTTAAATCTTTGGAATGTTGCGTAGAAATAACTACTGAAGTAACTTTGACGGGTTTATCATTTTCATATTGCATTGAGACTTGGCTTTTAGAATCTGGTTCAATGCCATCAATCAATCCTTTTTTTCTATCTTTTGCCATTAACATTAAAATTTTATGAGAAAAATGTATTGGAGCTGGCATTAAATCTTTTGTTTCCTTACAAGCATATCCAAACATAATTCCTTGGTCTCCAGCACCCTCCTCTTTGTTAGCTTTAGAATCTACACCCATAGCAATATCTGAAGATTGTTCGTGCAGATTACTTTCAATGTTTACATTTTTCCAGCTAAACCCTTTTTGATCATAACCAATATCTTTTATACAGTTTCTAACTTTTTCAATTAATTTTTCATTTGAAATTTTAGGTCCTCTTATCTCTCCAGCTAATACGACTTTATTAGTTGTAGCAAGTGTTTCACACGCTACTCGCGCAAAAGGATCATTTGCTAGATAAGAGTCAACAACCATATCTGAAATGCGATCACAAACTTTATCTGGATGACCTTCAGATACAGATTCGCTAGTAAATAAAAAACTTTTTTTAGTCATTGTAATTTTTTTTTATAGTAAAAAAGATAATCGTATATGTAAATAAAAGTAAAAAAAATATCAAATCATTTCTATTTTTAAAACTGTTATTAAGTAAAGGCACATTCATTTCAATACTTCCTGACTCTGTGGGATTTAGTTGCTTTAAAATGTGCCCCTTATTATTAATAAATGCACTAAAACCTTTATTTGCTGACCTTATCACAAAGCTGTTACTTTCAATTGCTCTAAAAATAGCTTTAGCAAAATGTTGGTGAGGTCCAATAGTATTGCCAAACCATGCATCCTCAGAAATATTTATAATAATATTAGTTTCTATGTCTGATTTTTGAACCATTTCTGGAAAAATTATTTCATAACATATTAAGGGTAAAATATTAAAGCCATCAGTTATATAATTTTTTGTTTTTTCTCCTTTGGCAAAACTACCGTGCCCATGCGTAATCTTTTTTAAACCAATTCTATTTAAAATATTTTCGAATGGTAGAAATTCCCCGAAAGGAACTAATTTTTTTTTATCATAACGATAAATAATTTCAAAGTTTCTATTCAATATAATGAGACTGTTATAGTGCTTGTCTAAATTTTTATCATACGTATTAATGCCTAATAAAATTTTGTGATTTGCAGCAAATTTACTTTTAATTATGTTTTTGTATTTACTTATATCTGAATAATTATAACCAGTAAAAACACCTTCAGGCCATATAAATAAAGTATCCTTATTTTTATCTGGCGCGCTATACCTTGTTAATTTATTTAAAAGTTTGGGAATATCTTTTTCTTCTAGATTGTATTTTAAATCAAAATTAGGTGAAATAATCTTAATATTAATTTTTTTCTCTGAGCTTATTTTTATTTTTTCATAAGCAATTTTATTTTGATTAATTGTAATGGATCCAAAAATATAATTTGAAAAAGATATTATAATAATGGAAATCAACAAAATAGAGTTAATTTTATTTTTTTTCAAAAACAAAAGAATAGGTGTGCAAAATATTGTAATGGAAATAACATTAAAAGCAAAAACTCCAATCACGTTAAGTATCTGGATAAATTCTGTAAATGAAGACCAACTGTAAGCCCAAATATTCCACGGGAAACCAGTAAAAATTTTACTTCTTAAATAATCTAAAAAAGCAAATGAAATAATAAAGAAAATTATAGAAGGGAAATTTTTTTTTAAAAAGGGCCCACAAATTAAAGTTGATAAACCAAAAAATATTCCAAGCATAGAAGGAATTAAAATAATAGAAATTGGAATTAAGAATTTAAAATTATCATCAAATGTTAAAGAGTAAGATATCCAATATGTTCCTGAAAGAAAAAAACCAATACCAAACAAATATCCAATAAAAAATAAATTTACTAAATAGGGTTTTTTTCTATATCTATTTTTTGATTTTTTATTGACATAGCACAAAATAAAAAACAATATTGGAAAGATTAAAAAATTCAAGATTGTATAATTATATGGCTGAAAACTAAATGCTGACATTAATCCCAACAAAAGAGGAATTAAAAATACTAAAAAAAATCTATTATTAATTATTTTTTGTAACATATTTAATTTATTAATTTAAAAATATTTTCTTCTATTTTTTTCATTTCATCAAAATCACTGTTTTTTTTATGCTTATATCCAAAAAGATGTATTAATCCATGTATCCATAATTTGTTGAAATTTTTTAGAAATACTTCAGTATTTTTATTATTATTGCTTACTTTATCTATATTAATAATTATATCTCCTATATAGATTTTTTTTTTATTGGATATTTCTTTTTTAAGCTCTTTTTTTTCAAAAGACGGAAAAGACAATACATCTGTATTTTTATTCTTATTTCTAAAATTTTTATTTAAATATTTTATACGATTACTATCTGATAACAATAATGTGCATTCTAAATTGCTAGAATTAAAAAGTTTAATTTTCTTTAATTTTTTTGTTTTTTTTTTTATATAAATAGAAGGATTTTTTATAAATAAATTCCAACCTTTATCTTCAATAATAACATCAATTTTTATCATCAATTTTTTTTTGATATGCTAGTATTATTTTTGAAATTAAAGGGTGTCTGACAACATCTCTATCACTAAATTCAACAATTTTAATTTCTTTGATTTTACTTAAGATGTTTTTGGACCTAACTAAACCAGATTGAGATTTATTAGGTAAATCAATTTGAGATGGGTCACCATTCACAACTAGCTTTGAATTTTCTCCTATTCTGGTTAAAAACATTTTTATTTGAGTTTCAGTTGCGTTTTGGGCCTCATCCAGTATTGCAAAAGAGTTTTTTAAAGTTCTACCTCTCATAAATGCTAGAGGAGCAATTTCTATTTCGCCACTTTCAATTTTTTTTTGTATTTTTTCAAATCCAAATAAATCGTATAGTGCATCGTATAAAGGTCTTAAATAAGGATCTACTTTTTCCTTCATATCACCAGGTAAAAAACCTAGTTTTTCTCCTGCTTCTACAGCTGGTCTAGACAAAATCACTCTTTCTACTTTTTTTTCCATCAATAACGTTATTGCTACTGATACTGCTAAAAAACTTTTCCCAGTACCTGCTGGACCTAATGCCATAATTATATCATTTTCTTTTAGAGATTTTATGTATTCAGATTGCTTTTCTGATCTTGCTATAACAGATTTTTTTGGAGTTTTAATAAGTTGGTTTAAAGAACTTACATTATAAGTATTGTTAGAATTAATATTTTTTTTCACTGCGAGAATTATATCATTTTTTTCTATTAAATTAGTTAAAAGATATTTATTAGCAAGAAACTTAATTGCTTCGCATACCTGTCTCACATTTGCCTTTTTTCCTTTAATTGTAATAGAATTACCTCGAAAAAAAATCGTAGTTTTAGTTAAATTTTCAAGTTCTATTAAATTTTGATTAAACTGACCAACTATTGACAATAAAATATCGTTATTTAACAATCGAATATTAGTAGTTTCATCATCTAGTTTTTTGATAATTATATTTTGATTTATTTTACTTATTTCTGACATTTTATTTATTAGGCTGCAGCATTTTTTTTTTGGGCTTCATGAATAATTGTCCCAAATAAAGTATTTTGATTACTTTTATTTATCTTAACGTTTAAAACTTTACCTGATATGTCGATGTTGCTGTGTACTATAACAGAATTTGCGTACTCGTCTCTTCCAAAATATTTATTTTCATCCTTTACTTTATTCTCAAATAGAACTTTTGATTTTTTATTAAGTAAATCTTTTCTATAATTTGCTTTAATTTTATTTGAGATGACTTGAAATCTTTCTAATCTTTCTTTGGCTACTTCATTTTTAACTAATGCCAGATCTGATGCTGGCGTACCAGGTCTTGGACTATAAATAAAAGAATAAGTGTTAATAAATTTAACTTCTTCCATCAAGTTAATCGTTTCATTGAAATCTCTCTCATCTTCACCTGGGTAAGCAATTATAAAATCACTTGAAAATTTCATTATAGGTTTTTTAACTTTAAACTTTTTAATGATTTCAAGATATTCTTCTAAGCTATGATTTCTATTCATATTTTTTAGAATTTTTGTAGAACCACTTTGAACTGGTAAATGTAACAAAGGCATCAATTTATTGCAATTTACATGAGCTTCGATTAGGTCTCTTGTAACATCCTTTGGGTGAGATGTTGTGTACCTTATTCTTTCCAACCCATCTAGTAAATTAAGTTTATAAATTAAATCCGATAGGCGTTTGTTGTTGTGCTTATATGCGTTAACATTTTGGCCTAGTAAAGTTATTTCTTTTGAGCCATTAAGTATAAGTTGTTCTGCTTCTTTTATTATTTCTTCAAAAGACCTAGAGTACTCTGGGCCACGTGTATAGGGAACGACACAAAATTTACAAAATTTATCGCAACCTTCTTGTATTGTTAAAAATGATGTAACTTTTGAATTTGAATTTTTAACTTGATTTAAATAATCAAATTTTTCAACTACCTCGAACTCTGTCTCATTAATTTCGTGTTTATTTTTTTCTAAATTTTTTATGATATTAACTATTTTGTGGTATGATTGTGGTCCTACTATTGCGTCAATATATTTTTCTCTTTTTAACATTACATCTCCCTCTGCTTGAGCAACGCATCCTATAACTAAAAGTATTGGTTTTTTTTTATTTCTAAATTCTTTTTTAACTCTTCCTACGTCATGATATACTTTATCAGAAGCTTTTTCTCTTATGTGGCAAGTATTTAAAATATAACAATCAGCATTTGATAATTCTAATGTTTGAGTATATCCACTTTTTTTCATTACATCTAAAATACGATTGCTATCGTATTCGTTCATTTGGCAACCAAAAGTTTTGATAAATATTTTTTTAGACAATTTATTTTTTTATTTTTGTGCCATAAAGTTCTAATTTATGGTCTGCTAGTTTGTATCCAAGTTTTTGAGCTATTTTATTTTGAAGCTCCTCTATTTCTTGATCTACAAATTCTATAATTTCTCCAGTATTAATATCTATAAGATGATCGTGGTGCTCATCTGTTGATGGTTCATATCTTGATTTTCCTTCTTTAAAATCATGTCTTTCAATTATACCGGATTCTTCAAAAAGTTTAACTGTTCTATAAACAGTAGCAATACTAATTTTTCTATCTACCAAACTCACTCTCTTATGGAGTTCATCAACATCTGGATGATCTTTAGATCCGAAGGTGAGTTTAGACTCTGACATAACTTGAGCTATAACTTTCCTTTGCTCTGTAAGCCTTACACCTTTTTCTATACATTTTTTTTCTATAGTGATCATATTAATTTTACTAACTTAGCTTATATATACTGGTTTAATCAATTTATTTTCTAATAATTTTTTTTCTATTAAAAGCTCAATATTTCTAAGGTTAAATTCACTTAAATCAAAATCTTTATATCCATAAATTTTTAATTTTTTAGATATTTGAATGCCTTTTGCAATGGCTATTGAAGATCGGATAGATGAGAAACTGCCAGGTCCAAGATTAACAAGTACAGAAAACTGGCTATTTAAGATTATTTTGTTGTTTTTAATAAAATTATCGATTGTGGATACTAGATTATGACTTTCTTTAATTTTAGTTTGTAATTTATGAATAATAAAATTACTATTTATTTTTAACCCAATAGAGTCATTTGTGCCTGTGCAATTAATAATTAAAAAATCTTTAATATCATTATTATTCATATTTATTTTATTTTTTTTTAATAAATCATTCTCTGAGGAAAATGTTTCCGAAGACTATGGTTTAATATCAATTATGTACCATAGATTTGAAGAAAACAAGTACCCTTCAACAAATACTAGAACGAATAATTTTAAAAAACAAATTAATTCTATAAAAAGAAAAAATTTAAGTTTTATAAAAGCAGAAAACTTTGGTAAAAGTCTTTTCTCACAAAAAAATAAAAGAAAAATTTTACTAACTATAGATGATGCTTATTTATCTTTTTATGACAATGCCTGGCCTATTTTAAAAAAAGATAGAATTCCATTTATATTATTTGTCAATACAAGGGAGGTGGGCAGCTATAACTATATGTCTTGGGAGCAAATAAAGGAAATTGCTGGTGAAGATTTTGTACATATAGGAAATCATAGCCATAGCCATGAGTATCTTGTAGATTTAACTAAAGAACAAATTAAAGAAGATATACTTAAATCGATATTAATTTTAAAAAAACAAATAGGATATGAAACTGATTTTTTTTCTTATCCATTTGGTGAATACAGTATAGAATTTAAAAATATAGTTAAACAACTAGGGTTTAAATATGCATTTGGACAACACTCAGGCGTTATAGACGAAACAAAAGACTTGCTGGAGCTCCCAAGATTTCCAATAAATGAAAAGTACGGTGAATTAAATAGATTTAATATAATTTTACAAACATTGCCTTTTAAATATAAGAAGATCATACCCGAAGAAAAATATATTAATTTTGAAACTAACCCACCTAAAATTTTAATAGAGTTTACTAATGATTATAAAAATTTAAATCTTATTAATTGTTATTCAAATGAAGGAAATATTTGGCGTAAATCAAAATTAAATTTTATTAGTGAACAAAAATTAAAAATAGTGATAGATGAAAAATTTATTACTGAGAGAGGAAGAGTTAACTGTTCATTAAGAACAAATAATGGTTTTTGGAGATGGCTTGGTATTCAGTTTGTTGTTAGTGAAAAATAAATTAAAGATTAAACTCTCTTTTTGATTTTGAATTAGTCAATTTTACGTTTTCAAAATCAAAAAGTGAATTTTGTTTAATAATTTGTGCAAGAATTTTTGTATATTCTTCTCCAGTTTGAGCGTAGGAGTCTAAAGTATGTATTAAATCTAATCCTTTTATTTTATTACCTTTTTTTCTTAGTTTTACTCTCTTTTCTCTAAATTTTTTATAACCCTTATGCGTATTTAAATTATTTTTGTAAGCCTTTACTGAAGCTCTTAAAATTGGAAATCTTAAAATTTTATGACTTTGACCAGCTTCTCTTGATAACGGGGCTATTCCTTTTCCATTCCAAGTCCATTGTCCAAAAATAGCATTTCCCTCTAATGCAAATCTTGATGTGCCCCAACCACTTTCCTTGGCAGCTTGGGCTAAAGCAATAGAAATTGGTATTATATCCATTCTCTTATCTAGTTCTTTAATGTCTCCGTTGCGAACTCTGTATTCTTTCAGTTTTTGTCTAAGCCAAGATTTCTCTTTATCACTTGTCATTTTCTTCTTTGTAATTTTTTTTAGTTTATATTTGTCATCTAATATTTTTTCATTTTCTGCCACTACTAACGGTAAAACTATCTTAATAAATGTTTCTTTTTTTAATTTTACACTTTGGATTTCATCTAAATCCTTCGGAAATTGTGTAAAATAAATAGGTTGTACTCTTTTTTCAAATCTTACTTTTTTTAAATCATATTTTACATCATCGAATAAGTTTAAGACTGTTTCTGTTTTTAAGTTTAAATTAGGAAGAACTAACTCAGTTGTTCGGCTTGGTTTTTTTTTTTCTGGCTTAATCTTTTTCTTAACTTTAGGGATCTTGGCAATTTCTTGATTATTTTTTGTTTTTTTCTTAGGTATAATTTTTGTAATTTTTTTTTCAAGTTCTTTTTCTTTCTTAGGTAAAATTTTTACAATTTTTTTTTCTTTTGCCATTTCAACAGTCTCATTATCTGAATTTTCTATTTTAATTTTAACTAAATTTATAGTTACTGTTAAGGCTATAAGGGCGAAAGTAGAAACTGCTAAATATGCAATAAGTTTGTTAGCTTTTTTCTCCTGAACTTTAAAGTTGTAAAACGAATTTAGTATATTGATTGTTGATTTGCTTATAAAATACAAAATATTATTAAATTTTTCTTTTATTGAATAGCAAAAATTAATAAATATTTCTTTGATTGAATAACAAAAATTAATAAATATTTTTCTTATATTAAAAAAAATATTTACTATACTAGTAATTATACCATTAATTTTTTTATTTAAATTTGCACTTGCGATGAGAAAAGGTCTTTTTATTTTTTGG
>MDTF01000072.1_pt1 | contig 12859 bp, 12 predicted proteins | sample 811191 | NCBI WGS metagenome assembly MDTF01 (sample SAMN05326649, study PRJNA326480) | marine metagenome | isolation source: seawater | place: Southern Ocean | collected 2011
AATGGGGATGTTCGCTCTTTTGAAGCTCCTGCCCTACCGACACCGCAATTGGTTAATGGGCGCCACCCTCTGCAGATTTTTAGGTAATATTATTGGCTACCGCAAGCGGATCATGGACAACCTTAATCTAGTTTATCCTGATATGATGCAAGAGCGCAAAATCAAGATTGCAGATAAAGTACTACACAATGCAGGTCGCACGTTTATTGAGAATATGTACCCAGCAGAATTTCAGGCACAAAACTCTAATATTGAATTGTGGGGATCGGGCTTGGACGCGTTACTGAAAGCGTCTGGGGATGGACGTCCCATCATGTTTTACTCTGGTCATTTTGGTAACCACGAGGCCTTTCGCGCAGCCATGTTTCAACGTGGTATTAAAATTGGAGGTATGGTCCGGCGGATGGCAAACCCGTATTTTGATCTGAATTATAAAAATATGTTGGACATCAACGGACGGTCAGGGCCAGTATTTGAGGCAACAGCTAAGGGAACTTTGGGGTTTTTTAAAGCTTTGAACAAAGGCGCTGCCTTGGTTTTATTGATCGACCTAGCGGTCAGAGAAGGAGAAATAATCAGTTTTATGGGCAAACCAGTGCACACTTCGCTCACAGCAGCAAAATTTGCCATCAAAGCGGATGCACTCTTTTTGCCATATTTCTCGATGCGAAAACCTAACGGTGAAAGCTTTCGAGTAGAAATTGGGGCACCTATTGAACACAGTGACCCTTTGACTATGATTCAAGAAGCTACACTGTCATTAGAAGAGCGTATAAATGCAGACCCAGGAAATTGGTTTTGGATTCATCGTCGTTGGAAACACATACCAACCCAATGAACACTACTATTGTAGCCAAGCAGCAGCAATAATCTCGCCATGCCCCTGATCCTGTACCAGGATAGCATATTTCCCTTGAGCCAAATCACCAGTACGAAACGTCACTTTATCTTGGCCATCCCACCAGCCCAGACTGCGCCAATCCATGACAACGTTTACATAAGAAACGGTTTTCCCAGCATTTTCCCCATGTAGGATTTCAACAGTGTTATTTGGTGACACTCTTACCAACTGGACGTCAAAAGCACCGTTCTGGTGGCCAGCGCTAAGCGTCACCGCGTAAGCGGCTCCTGCCCTGCTGCTTGACAGCTTTATAAAAGCCTTCTGTGCTGTAACTTTGAGGATTGCAGCTGAAACCTCATCATAAATTTTGCCCTTAATATGATCAACACCATTTACGATAAGCTGGGGGGTATAGACCATTCGCTGCTTTTGAGCATGCGCGTAGGCACGCTGTCGTTCAGTAAAAACAGGACTAGCGAAACTATCTTTCCAGCCAATATAATCCCAATAATCCACGTGCCACGCCAATGCTATCACGTTGGACTGCTTCGCCAGATCAGCCAAATAAACATCCACTGGGGGACAAGAAGAACAACCCTGCGATGTAAAAAGCTCCACTACCACCGGTTGATCATCAGAAGATACCATGACCGGAAATAAAGCCCCTGCAAGGAAAATACAGCTAGCGATTATTAAACGCATTAAGAAAGATTCCAATCTTTATTTTTTAGAATAAACCACTACATCTTAGCTAGCCAATCAATCAATTGTGCCTAGATGTTACAAAATCCTATACTTGGTATACAAATGTATGCATCGTGCCTTCACAAGCCTTGCTAGCCCACCATTGTCAGTATACGGAACTAATAAACCAGTTGAAAAACGCTGAATATCGATCATATCAGCATTGCAACTTCTAAAAAAACTTATTTGCAGAGATGGCCATGAATTTTTACACAGTCTACTTAGATGAAATTGCCAAGCGCAAAAAAATAGGCTTGAAACCAGAACCAATTGCGGACGGAGACCTCACAATAGAGATCATCTCACAAATTAAAGATGATAAACACGAAGAGCGAGATAACTCTCTTAGGTTTTTCATTTACAATATCTTACCTGGCACCACCAGTGCAGCTACTGTCAAAGCAAGATTTTTAAAAGAAATAATTCTTGGAAAATCTGTTTTAGAAGAGATTTCTCCAAGCTTTGCATTTGAGATGTTGTCCCACATGAAAGGTGGGCCCTCTGTCGAGGTGCTTCTTGATCTTGCCCTAGGTGACGACCATTCAATTTCTTTGAAATCAGCCGAAGTACTTAAGGCACAGGTTTTTCTTTACGACGCAGATACAGACCGACTGAGACAAGCATACACTGAAGGCCATAAAGTTGCGCAAAACATTTTAGAAAGTTATGCAAACGCCGAATTTTTTACTAAACTTCCCGATATAGAGGCAGAGATTAAGGTAGTTACCTATATCGCTGCTGAGGGGGATATTTCTACTGACTTACTCTCCCCGGGCAACCAAGCGCATTCCCGCTCAGATAGGGAATTACACGGTAGGTGCATGATTTCACCAGCAGCACAGGTTGAAATCCAAGACCTACAGAAACGACACCCAAATAGGCGAGTTATGTTGATTGCTGAGAAGGGAACAATGGGTGTGGGTTCCTCTCGAATGTCGGGCGTAAATAACGTTGCCCTATGGACTGGCAAGCAAGCAAGCCCCTATATTCCCTTTGTTAATAACGCGCCTATTGTTGCAGGAACAAATGGAATTTCACCCATATTTTTAACTACTGTTGGAGTGACTGGCGGTATTGGTATCGATTTGAAAAACTGGGTAAAGAAACTAGGTCCCGACGGGAAACCAATCTTAAATACTGAGGATAACCCTATTCTTGAGCAAGCATACTCTGTTGAGACAGGAAAAATGCTAACCATTAATACAAATGACAAAAAATTATATAATGACGATAGTGGCAAAGAGCTAGTTGATCTACAATCGTCTTTCACCCCTCAAAAAGTTGAATTCATCAAAGCTGGCGGATCTTATGCTATTGTTTTTGGAAAAAAGCTTCAGAGCTTTGCGGCTGAAGCACTTGGGGTCAAACTGAAATCTGTTTATGCTCCGTCCAAAGAGATTTCTCATCAGGGGCAAGGGCTCACCGCTGTAGAAAAAATATTCAACACAAATGCTATGGGCGTGGCCGTTGACGGTACATTGCACACAGGTTCAGATGTTAGAGTAAAAGTAAATATTGTTGGATCGCAGGATACTACTGGCTTGATGACGGCCCAAGAGCTGGAGTCTATGGCAGCCAGAGTAATTTCACCAACTGTTGACGGAGCCTATCAGTCAGGCTGCCATACTGCATCAGTGTGGGACTTTAACGCGCAAGCCAATACTCCCAAGCTCATGAAGTTTATGCAAAATTTTGGCCTGATTACAGCGAGAGATCCGAAAGGCATTTATCATTCTATGACAGATGTGATCCACAAAGTTTTAAATGATCTTACAGTTGATGATTGGTCAATCATTATTGGTGGCGACTCTCATACTAGGATGTCCAAAGGCATTGCTTTTGGTGCGGACTCAGGAACAGTCGCACTTGCCTTAGCTACAGGCGAAGCAACAATGACAATTCCAGATTCTGTAAAAGTGACATTTAAGGGGTTAATGCAAGATCACATGGATTTCCGTGATGTTGTCCACGCGACACAAGCCCAAATGTTAAAACAATTCGGTGACAACGTCTTTCAGGGGCGAATTATTGAGGTTCACATTGGAACTTTACTTGCTGACCAAGCCTTCACTTTCACCGACTGGACAGCAGAAATGAAGGCAAAGGGTTCAATCTGTATTTCTCAAGACGACACTCTTATTGAATCCCTTAAAATTGCAAAAAATCGTATTCAGATTATGATAGATAAGGGAATGGAAAATGAAAGCTGTACGCTGAAGGGTTTGATAGAGATAGCTGAAAAAAGAATTTCAGAAATTAAATCAGGCTTAAAACCGGCGCTAACTCCAGATTACAATGCAAAGTATTTTGCAGAAGTGGTAATAGACTTGGATCAAATAAATGAGCCAATGATTGCGGATCCTGATGTTAATAATGTGGATGTATCTAAAAGATATACCCACGACACAATCAGACCGATTTCATTCTACGGCGCTGAAAAGAAAGTTGACTTGGGGTTTGTTGGTTCTTGCATGGTACACAAAGGCGACATGAAGATAGTTGCTCAGATGTTAAAGAATATAGAAAAGACCGTTGGAAAAGTTGAATTCAAAGCACCTTTGGTTGTAGCAGCACCAACCTATAATATCATTGACGAATTGAAGGTAGAAGGTGACTGGGCTGTATTGCAGAAATATTCCGGGTTCGAGTTCGATGATAAAGCACCAAAGAAAACTGCCCGCATCGGGTATGAAAATATGTTATACCTTGAGCGGCCAGGCTGCAATCTCTGCATGGGCAATCAAGAAAAAGCAGCAAAAGGAGATACAGTTTTAGCCACTTCTACCCGGCTTTTTCAAGGTCGAGTTGTGGAAGACACTGAAGAGAAAAAGGGAGAATCTCTGCTTGCGTCTACTCCAGTAGTCGTTCTCTCCGCTATTCTTGGCAGAACTCCAAATATTGATGAGTACAAATCTGCAGTAAAAGGAATTGATCTTACAAAATTTACCCCACCATTAGACAAACCAAGGCCGACATCTTCGACTCATTTTTAGGAGTAATCAGTAATAGTATTCTTGGCACAATAAATAACACAACAAAACACTAACGCGTTTACTGAATATTTAGGCTAAGGCCGCTCACAGGCCTAACATATATCAGTATGTACTGCATCCATTTGGAAACTCAGCGCCACAAAAGTCTTTGTAAAGAAAATAATTTCTCTTGGTTTTTATAAGCCTAGGGAAAACTAAATCCAGCCGCTCTCACAGCGGGGATGACGCGGGTTTCAATATTTCTCTTTGTCAGAGGCCCAGCAACCCGTAGCAAAACAGTACCATCAGGTCCCAATACAAAAGTCTCAGGCAGGCCATAAACGCCCCAATCTAATGCCATTTCAGCATCTGGATCCGCGCCACCTAATATATACGGATCACCCAATTCGTTCAGGAAAGCCATCGCTTTTAACGGATTATCTTTATAGTTTACCCCATAAACAGAAATGTTCTGTTGAGAAAACTCCATTAAGGTCGCGTGCTCTGCCCGACAGGGAGCGCACCAGCTTGCCCAAAAATTTACAAGCTTGACTCCACCGGTCAATAAATCATTTTGTGCGAAGGGCACGTAGCCTTCAAGCGGCTGCAACTGCACCCTCGGGGCAACTTGTCCAGTGGCAGTGCTAGGTAAAGAGTTGGGATCTTCGCGCTGCATACCAACAAAAACGAGGGTTGCAAAAATAGCAAAAACTAACGCCGGTAAACCAAGAAGTAGTTTACGCATCTTTCCTCGCCTCTGCATCTCTAAGGGTACGCTTAACAGAACGACTTTGCCTTACATAAATGAAACAGACAAGTGCCAAGGCCAGCAAACTAACTCCGTAGGCGACCGTTACTTCCACTGCATATTTCCCTAAATCCGGCATCATTGCATCCGCTCCCGTACTTCTAAAACCTTAAGCCGACGCATCCGCAGCCCCGTGCGCGTACCAATTAGTAGAAGTGTTAGAAAAAGCAGCCCAAACCCCACCATCGTTAGCAATAGTGGCTGAAAAAATACATCCGAAATATTCTCTTGCTTGGCTCCATCGACCAGAGTGACCGTTGTGCCTTGATGCAGGCCCTGGTTCCAAAACAACACTGCATAGCGGCTGAGCAAGGCAAAGACCAAGCCCACAAGTGCCAGAACCGAGGTCAAATCAGCAGCTTTATCATCATCATCAATCGCAGCCCAAAGCGCAATATAGCCCGCATAAAAAAAGAACATAATGAAGAAGCTAGTCAAGCGTGGGTCCCAAACCCAATAGGTGCCCCACATTGGTTGCCCCCAAATTGCACCCGTGGCCAAGGCAATTAACGTCATAGTCATACCCACCGGTGCCGCGGCTTTTGCTGCCAAAACTGAGACATGTTGCCGGCGGATCAACCACATAAGTGAACCTGCAAACATCAGCAAATAACCATTAATCGCCATTAATGCGGCGGGCACATGTAGATAGATAATTTTGACAGTAGACCCTTGGCGTATATCATCAGGAGTGAAAAAAAATCCCCAGATTAACCCAGACCCTAAAAATAGAACTGCCAGCAAAGAAAGCCAAGGTAACCAACGGCCAGACCAGCCCATAAACACCTTAGGGTTAGCCAATTTCCAAAATAAATTCCAAAGATTCTTTGATTTTGAAGTCGAGTTCATAACATTTATCCTACAACTGTTTTACGCATCGCGGTAGCCAATTCACCGAAGGTTCATCCGCAATGCCGCTCCAGAGGCAAAGGGCAATATAGCTACTGCTCCCAAGGAAATCGACAAAACCATGATCAATGGCACATCAAAAGTCTGCCCCAATAATGCAAAGCGAACCACCTGCGCGCCAAAAATTAGTGTCGGAACGTAGAGGGGGAGCACCAAAAGTGACAGCAAAAGTCCGCCACGTTTAACACCCAATGTCAACGTTGCACCAAAAGCACCAATCAAGCTCAATGCGGGCGTGCCCAGAAGTAAAGAAAAACACAGCGCCTTTCCTGTTTCAAAGCTAAGGTTCAGCAAGACCCCCAACACAGGAGCTACAAGCGCCAACGGTAGTCCAGTGGTCAACCAATGCGCCGAAGCCTTAGCTATGTAGACCGCCTCCAGCGGTAATGGCGAGGTGGCAAAAAGATCCAGAGAGCCGTCCTCGTAATCAAGACCAAATATACGATCCAGAGACAGCAGACAGGCTAACAAGGCGCCCAACCACAGCACACCGGGTGCAACCAAAGCCAAAGTGGATTGATCCGGACCTAACGCCAACGGAAGCAAAACAACAACGATCAAAAAGAATATCAATGCTAGCCCAAACCCACCACCAGAGCGCACGGCAAGGCTGATATCACGAACAAAGAGCTCGATCATTCTAAAGCCTCCTCAAATACGGAAGGTAACATATTTACCGAGGCTACAAATCCACTGAGGTCTAAACTCTCAGCTGACAGCTGTAAATCAATGTGAGTGGCGAAAACTGCAGCACCACCGCTTCGTAAATGCGCTTTTAATACTTTGCAAAACAAAGCTACATTCTGCATATCCAATGACACGGTTGGTTCATCTAACACCCAAAGCCTGCAGCCGGTGACCAACATTCGCGCTAGACCCAGTCTTCGTTTTTGGCCCGCAGATAGGTTTCCCGCTGGCTGTTGTGCTAAATCTTCTAGGCAATAAGATGCGAGGGCAATATCGGGTCTGGGTCCACCATAGATATCAGCCCAAAACTTAAGGTTTTCTAATACGCTCAATTGACCCTTTAGACCATCCGAATGCGCAGCATAGGCGACAGTTTCGGGTGCCAAAATCTTCCCACATGTTGGGGTTTGCAGGCCGGCGATACAGCGCATAAGGCTAGTTTTACCAATTCCATTAGCTCCCCGCAATACGAGCGCTTGCCCAGACTCCACCGAAAAGCTCACATCATGCAAAAGTAATTTTCCACCCCGCGCAACGCTTAGGTTTGACACTTGTAACATGGGCTACAAAGGCAGCAGGGCTAAGCCTATGCGGCGGCCCTCTGAGAGCAAAATATTGTAGGTTCGGCATGCAGTGGGTGAGTTCATAATCTCGACCCCGATACCAGCGAACTCCAATGCAGTACGAAAATCGCCCGGTATATGCGCAATATTTGCACCTGTCCCCACAAAAACCACATCGAGATCTTTAGCAACATCGACAAAGGGTGCAGGATCACTAAACCCAGACCATGGCCCACAAGACTGTGGCAAAACGGCTACCTTACCCTCAAACAACTTCCCCCCAATGCGAAAGAAATTTGGTCCGTAGCCATCCACTGGCTGACCACTTTCGAAGGAAATCTCACTCAGCTGCATCTACGCATCAATATTTGAAAATTGATTGCCGTCTGTGTTGCTTGGTTTGGTCCAGTCTCGCTTAACGCCAAGACGCAGTAAGGTAGAACTAGCCACAAACACAGACGAATATGTTCCGATCACAACGCCCCAAATCATCGCAAAGACGAACCCACGGATCACATCACCACCCAGCACAAACAACGATATTAACGCTAGCAATGTAGTGACAGAGGTCATAACCGTACGGCTTAAAGTTTCATTTATCGATAAATTCAACACTTCACTAAGATGTTTTTGTTTATAGCGGCGCAGATTTTCACGCACCCTATCAAAAACCACAACTGTATCATTTAAAGAATACCCCACAATTGTGAGCAAGGCAGCGATAATCGCTAGATCAAACTTGATTTGTAGAGCCGAGAATACCCCAATTGTAAGGATAATATCATGCACCAGAGCGCCAACCGCGCCTATGGCAAACTGCCACTCAAACCGCAGCCAAATATAGATTAAAACAACTGCGATAGCGATTATTACAGCCAAAGCTGCGGATTGGATTAGCTCACCTGAGACCTTTGGCCCAACAGAATCGACCGAGGGAAAGGTGATCCCCGGAGCAACGTCACGCAAAACAGCCTCAAGTCGCACAATCACTTCAGATGCTACAGATTCTTGGCCCTCTTGCGCTTGGATACGGATTTGCGCCACATGCTGATCCGCCCTAAACGACGGATCGAACACTTCTGCAATCGATATATCGCCCAGTCCTAAAGGCTCAATTGCAGCCCGATAGGTGGCTACATCCACCGGCATAGAGCTTTCCGCGCGAATGGTGGTTCCACCCTTGAAATCAATGCCAAAGTTCAACCCCATGATCACCGTCGATATAATTGACAGCACCACCAAAACAGCCGAGACTCCAATCCACATTTTCCACATTTTAAAAAAATTAAATGTAGTATGCTCTTTTACTAGCCTTAAGCGCATCACCTAAACCTCCAGGATTTTTGGCTTGCGCCATTCGAACCAAATCACCACCATAATTCGGGTCACAAAAATTGCAGTAAAGACCGAGGTGATAATACCAAGGCCAAGAGTAATAGCAAAACCCTTTACAGGCCCAGCACCCATACCAAACAGAATAGCCGCTGTAAGAAATGTCGTGATGTTGGCATCAGTTATGGCCGACAAGGCTTTTTCATAGCCAAGTTCAATTGCCCGAGCTGGGCCCTTGGCCGTTTTAAGCTCTTCCCGGATGCGTTCAAAAATCAACACGTTGGCATCCACGGCCATACCAATAGTGAGAACAATCCCCGCAATACCAGGTAATGTTAGCGTCGCACCGACCATCGACAACAGCCCAAAAATTAGCCCTATGTTAATGATCAAAGCGATGTTCGCAAAAATGCCAAAAGTACCGTACGAAAGTGCCATAAAGATTAAAATTGCAGCAAAGCCAACAATACAGGCAATTTTGCCTGCATCGATGCTGTCTTGGCCCAATTCCGGACCGACGGTCCGCTCTTCTAAAAATACCAAGCTAGCCGGCAACGAACCTGCGCGAAGTAACGTGGACAGTCGAGTGCTTTCTACCACATCAAAGTCGCCCGTGATTATTCCTGAACCACCTGTTATCGCAGATTGAATCGTGGGTGCTGAAATAACTTTTTCATCTAGCACAATGGCAAAGGGATCACCAATATGCTCACTAGTATATTGGCCAAATCTACGCGCTCCAGCACTGTTGAAACGAAAACTCACTGCTGGGCGACCATTTTGGTCAAACGCTGGCTGCGCGTCGGTTAGGTCTTCGCCAGTTACAACAGAGGCCCGCTCAAGGATATAATAAGATTTTTCATTGTCGGCGGATTGTACGATTTCGTTGCCAATCCCTGCATTTCCATTGGGATTACTGGTTTGCCCAATAACAGTTTTAAAAGTCAAAAGCGCCGGTGTGCCAATCAAGTCTTTTAGCTCTTGTGCAGAGGCAAGACCTGGAACTTGAATCAAAATTCGGTCTGTGCCCTGTCGTTGAATAGTGGGTTCACGAGTGCCGGCTTCATCAACCCTTCGGCGTATAATTTCAAGAGACTGATCCATCGTGCGGCCATCAGTGGCACGCTTTTCCGCGTCTGATAGTGTTACGACTAGGTTATCGCCAACCGCTGTTACCACAATATCGTCAGTCACACCTTCCGTGAGCGACGACACGGGCCGTGCTAGCTTTTGTACCATTTTGATAGCGCTGTTCATAGCCTCCGGCTTGCCAATACGCACACGTAACTCACCCTCGCCACCAATTTGTTGCCGAATAGCGCCGATTGTAGCGCGTTCTTCACGCAAGGCATTACGCACCTCAGGCCAAAAATCATCAAGACGGCTGGTGTAAACCTCCGATAATTTAACTTCACCTAATAGATGGGCCCCACCTCGGAGGTCTAGGCCAAGGTTCACTAGGCCAGACGGTAGAAAATCGAGCCACCCTGAGGCCTCCATCCCTGCGTCCCTCGCATCATTATAAGCCTCGACCTTGGAATAAAACACATTCGGGAGAGCAAAGAGAAGCCCTAACGCGCAGGTAACCCAAATCAGGAACCGCTTCCAACCTTCTATTTGCAACATCTTTTGGCTCCTGGCCTATAATTTTGATAGGTCGTTACTTTGTGGGCTTGGTTTTAATACGCACATCCGCAATCGTAGCTTGTACAACCGTCACGCGAACATCTTTGGCAAGCTCCACTTCAACTTCATTACTTTCTGCTTTGACCTTAATCACTTTGCCGATTAAGCCACCAGCGGTTACAACTTCATCACCTTTAGCCAAGTTGCTGACCATGTTTTGATGTTCTTTCATTTTCTTTTGTTGTGGGCGAAAAACCAACATGTAAAAAATGCCAATAATCAGCAGCGGAAACATAAATGTGCCTAAAGTGTCCATCGAGACCTCTTAAATCTGTCATACGGCACCGCGCCGCAGGTTCTGCCAGAACGTATGGTTTGAGGGGCCATTTTGCAAGCGATTGCAGACTTGCAACCAACAGTTTTCCCCATAATTTTTAGATTATTTTTATGGCCTTTCATTTAGAAGTATTTTTTGCTTACTATGGTATGTCTTGGGGCGCATTAGCAAATACTTGGAGCTACTTTCAGTTCACCCCACCACCAATGGTTGAGCCAAAGTAAATGTTTCAAAAATTATAGCTCTAAGATTAATCTAGAGCTGCGTTGACGGCCTACTTAGTAAAATTGCCCCGTGACCATAACGCTAGCTTTAGTCATAACTGAGGCATTGATTCTTTTAGAGGAGACGAGACATGCATGATATCCGTGCCATCCGCGAAAACCCTGCTACTTTCGATGCAGCTTTAGCGCGCAGAGGAAATGCACCAATCGCGTCAAAAATTTTATCCCTCGATACCGCCCGTCGCGCATGTATTCAGGCCACAGAGGCGGCCCAATCCGAACAAAACAAAGCTAGTAAATTGGTAGGCGCTGCCAAAGCCAAAGGTAATGAAGCTGAGTTTAACCAACTGCGCGCCTTGGTGTCTGAGAAAAAAGCGGAATTGGCCAGATTAAGCGAAGAAGCCAAGGCAAAAGATGAGGCTCTGTCAGACATGTTGATGGGCATCCCAAATCTACCCTACGGCGATACGCCTGATGGTGCCGACGAAAATGATAATGTGGAGGTGAACCATTGGGGTACACCGCGCATATTTGACTTCAAACCCAAGGAGCATTTTGAGCTCGCAGCCACCAAAGACGGGCTCGATTTTGAAACTGCAGGTAAAATTTCTGGTAGCCGTTTTGTGATCATGTCTGGCGCGATTGCGCGTATGCACCGCGCCTTAGCGCAGTTTATGTTAGACATTCATATCAATGAAAACGGCCTGACCGAGACAAATACACCAGTTTTAGTACGGGATGAAGCAATGCGAGGGACCGGGCAATTACCTAAATTTTCCGAGGATAGCTATCAGACCACCAACGGATGGTGGTTAATTCCAACCTCTGAGGTAACACTGACTAATATTGTGTCAGGGCTCACAGTTGAGGAAAATACACTACCGCGCCGCTTTACAGCACATTCTTTATGTTTTCGCTCTGAAGCAGGTAGCGCCGGACGAGACACTGCAGGCATGTTGCGCCAGCATCAGTTTGAAAAAGTTGAGATGGTCTCAATCACCCACCCAGATCATTCTCGTACGGAATTAGACAGAATGACTAATTGCGCCGAAGGTATTTTAGAACGTTTGGAGTTGCCGTATCGTACCTTGGCCCTTTGTGTCGGAGACATGGGTTTTGGAGCGCGCCGCACGCATGACATTGAAGTCTGGCTCCCAGGCCAAAATTCCTACCGCGAAATCAGCTCGTGTTCAGTTTGCGGTGATTTCCAAGCCCGCAGGATGAATGCGAGGTTTAGGCCAGCCACTGGTGGGAAACCAGAGTATTTACACACACTGAACGGCTCGGGCCTAGCGGTCGGCCGTTGCTTAATCGCAGTATTGGAAAATGGCCAACAGTTAGACGGCTCAGTAATAATTCCACAGGTTTTACAGCACTATATGGGTGGAGCAATTCAGATAAATACCGACGGCACGCTGCAATAGCGAACCTTAAAGGGGATTTAACCAGCCCCCTTTATTTTCTAAACCGTCCCTAGCTACAAAACTAACTATAAGAGCGCCCCTCGAGCATAAGTAAAAGTGTTTCCATCTTTTAACTCTTTTGGCACACAACGGCTTAACTAAACAGCAATAACCCCTAACTGAAAGGCTTCTTTCCAAGATGCTTGCGTAACCTCGACGGGGTAGATTTCTTTTTATTTTTATATGGGTTTTGGTCACCTTGGCCACGCATCCACATTCGGATAGGCGTGCCAGGCATATCAAAGTCAGCGCGCAGGCCATTGACTAAATAACGCGAATAGCTCTCAGCAATCTTATCAGGATAAGAACACATAACCACGAACCCTGGCGGCCGCGTCTTAGCTTGGGTCATA
>MDTF01009838.1_pt1 | contig 12858 bp, 13 predicted proteins | sample 811191 | NCBI WGS metagenome assembly MDTF01 (sample SAMN05326649, study PRJNA326480) | marine metagenome | isolation source: seawater | place: Southern Ocean | collected 2011
TACCTGCTAAAAATCTTTGAGATTTTTTCAAAGTTTTCTTCATCCTTTTTCTTGTTGGTTTTGTTTGTTTTAAAACATGGCTTTTTAACAAATCTTTTCTGGATTTTTCTTGGTAATTAATATTGTAAGCTTCTTGTCTTTTTAAATCACTAAAAGATAGACCTTCAACAACTTCATCATTATTTGATGGTATTTTGTAATTTAGATTTATTGAATGTTTATTTGACCCTACCAATTCACCCTTGTTTTGAGAGTAAGTATTATTTACAATCGTAATCATTGCAAAAATTACTAGACATTTTAAAACTAAACTGTTCATGAATAAATTAATACTCAAATTTAAAAATCTCTTAATATGTATTTGCATAATCACCATAAATAGTTGTACAAAAAATCAAAACATAGTTCCCTACGTATATGTAGACCAATACATAAATATTTCCTTACCAAGTTATTCTTCATTAAATTCAATTGGAGGATGGGCATATATCACTGGCGGTAGTAAAGGAATAATAATCTACAGACAATCTTATGACCAATTTAGTGCGTACGATAGGCACTGCACCTATAATTCAGATAATCCATGTGGAAAAGCAACAGTAGATTCCACTAACTCTTTTGTTGAATGTGCTTGCGACAGTAGTCGTTATCAGCTCTTTGATGGGCTAGTAATTCAAGGTCCTGCAAGCTATTCCCTAAAAAATTACCAAAGTAGTTTTAACGTTACTTCCAACCAAATTCACATCTTTAATTAATGGACAAGTTTCTAGTTATTTTATTTACACTATTGAGCTGTTCCCATTTTTTTTCTCAAACAAACAAAAAAGACGAAAACAATGACTTATCACACTCAATATCAGTTGGATGGAGCAATCCATTAACATTAATTTCAACAATATTTGACTCAAAAAAAGAGGAAAAATTGGGGGTTCTAATAGATTATCAAATGACAATTTCAGAAAATAATTTTTACAGATTTCACTCTAAGTTTTCGCCATCGTATAAAAATCCAACGTTAACCCTAAATAACTTTTTAATTAGTATTAGCAAAGGGAGATGGATAATAGATAAAAAGAATATAAATATTGGTCACGGAATAGGACCATATTTTAGATGCAATGTTTACAGAGTACAAACAGTAGCAGGGACACAGGCATTCTGGTCCTCAGACTATTTTGGAACCGGAATAGAGTATTTTATATTTTTAGAATATTTACTTAAAAAAGATATTTTTTTAAATGTAATTGCCAATTTTAATATTGGCTTTCACCAATATTATGAAGCTACAATTGCAAATAGCATTGGGGGAACTGCAACAAATGCACAAGAATATTGGGGATTAAGACTAGCAAACCAGCAATTAATTTCAATAGCCATCAAAAAATATTTATAATTTACTTTTATAAATAATATCCGGAACAATTAATTCCACTTTGTTATTTGTAGTCCAAATATTATTTTCCAAGTCAATATCCGCCAGTCTAGTAGAAGGATCTATCTGAATTTTCTTAATTTCCTCTATTGAAAAATCTACTTCAAATTCATAGTAATCATATACCCAAGGCCAATCTGAAAGTGTCTTAAAAGTATCTCCAATCATATCTTTTTTCTTTGATCCACGCATGATCCTAAGTGGAATATTATACCAGTAAGCATTGGAATCTTTAGTTACTAGGCAAATATCTACAGGCATTGGTATTCTTCCATTTTTCTGAACTAAAATAGTACTCTTACCTCTAGATGATTTTATTCCAACAATAGAGTAATCAATTGTGTTGGTTGTCTGGGTAAACTGCTCGAAATACCAATCTAGTTCTAATCCACTTTCTATTTCCATAATCTTTTTAAAATCTGATGGCTTTGGATGTTTAAATTTCCATATTTCAAAATATTTCTTCATGCCATTTTTTAAGACCTCCGAACCGATTATATAACCCAATTGATGAAGGAAGACAGAACCTTTATTGTAAGCATTTACTCCATATACATAATTTAGATTATAAAAGTCAGCATGGGTTGACAAAGGCTCTTCATAATTAGATTTTGCTACATTGACATAGCTCTTATACTGCCTGTAAAGTGGATTTAAAATATTTTTTTCATATAAATAGTTCAAGACTTCATATTGCGCATAAGTACAAAAACCTTCATCCATCCACTCATATTTGGTCTCATTGGTACCAAGAAGCCCCTGAAACCAACTATGTATAGATTCGTGAACAGTGACGCTTATCAATCCTTTTAAAGAACCTTCAGCAGTAATTAAAGTACACATTGGATATTCCATGCCTCCATCTCCACCTTGAATAATTGAATACTGTTTGTATGGATATTCACCATAATTTTCATTCATATATTCGAAACACTTCACTGCATATGGTTGTAATAGTTTCCAATTGTTATTTAAAGAGTCGTTTTTGTGTAAAAAATGAATTATGGTTCCGTTGTCTAAAGAAGTTTGTTCGTGGATAAAAAATGGATCTGCAGCCCATGCAAAATCATGAACATTTTCTGCTTTAAAACACCATTTTAATTTACTAGAGGAATTAACATTCCTATCTTTCTTTTCTGTTTGATAACCATGTCCTATTTCATTTGGGTTTTGAAGGATTCCAGTACCTCCTAGAACAAAAGAACTGTCAATATTGATTACTACATTGAAGTCTCCCCAAACACCGTAAAACTCTCTTCCTATGTAAGGGTTGGTATGCCAACCTTCCAAATCATATTCACACATTTTGGGATACCACTGTGTCATAGAATAAGCTACATCTTCTTTATTATACCTTCCGGTTCTTCGTATTTGAATTGGAATTTGGCTCTTACAATCAACAGATAAATTTAATTTCTTTCCAGGTTTTAATGGCTTATTCAAAAATATTTCCAAAATAGTCCCTTCTTGAAAAAAAGTCAACTTATTGGAACCATTATTTACACTAATTATTTTTTGAAATCCGATTTCATTTTCATTAAGATTATAAATTCTATCGACAACTCTTGAGTCAGGGTCGGCAATTGACCTTGATCTTACATCCATCATTGAACCTGGCTGAAAAGCATTGTAAAATAAATGCATAAATACTTTTGACAATTCATCTGGTGAATTATTAACATAAGTAATTTCTTGGTGGATATCAAATTGATGACTTTCGTGGTCAAAATCAATATTCATATCGTATTTTATATTTTGTTGCCAATAACCATCTTGAGAAAAAGATGGAATATAAATTAACACTAATAGTATAGAACAAATTAAAACTTTCATATAAACATATCTTTTTTTAGGTTCAGCCATTCTAAGGTGCTATTGCAAAAAATGTCCTCAACAACAGCTTTTTCTAAATTCATTTCATTAATAAACTCTCCTATTTCTAAATCTCCTAGTGGAAATGGATAATCACTACCCAATGTCACTCTTTTAGAACCTTGCATTTTTAAAACATAATTGAGCATGTCTTGGTCATGGGTAATACAATCCACCCAAAAATGACCACAATATTCCCTCGGGTTTCTAGGATTATCAACAGCAACAAGATCTGGCCTACAATTAAAACCATGCTCAATTCTTCCAATAGTTGATAAAAATGATCCACTTGCATGGCAAAAGTTAACTCTTAAATTAGGGAACTTGTCAAAAATTCCGCCAAAAATCATAGAGCACATAGCTCGAGAAGTTTCAGCTGGCATTCCAACAAGCCAAGGAAGCCAATATTTACTCATTTGCTTTTTACCCATCATATTCCATGGATGAACTAACACAGCTAATCCAAGCTTTTCACAAGCTTCCCAGACAGGGAAAAAATCAGGTTCATTTAAATTTTTATCTTCAATATTAGAACCTATCTGTACACCTTTTAGTCCTAAATCTTTAATTCTAAATAGTTCTTGAACTGCAAGGTCAGGATCTTGCATGGGTAAAGTTCCTAAACCAATATAGTTTTTGGGATACTTACTTACCAAAGTAGCTAAATCGTCATTTAAAAATCTAGCAACTTCTAGACCATCTTTTGGTTTTGAAAAATAAGCAAATAGAACCGGAATTGTACATACTACTTGTACTTGAGTAGCATATTTTTCATAGTCATTAATTCTAATTTCAGGATCCCAACAATTATGATTTATTTCTCTAAAAAAGTTATTTCCCTGCATCATTTTAGCCCAGCTGGATTTATGATGTTCTAATCTTATAAAACCATCATAACCAAATTTTTTCTCCCAGTCTGGAAGGTTTTTTGGAATCATATGAGTATGCATATCTATTTTAAGCATATTGCGAATTTTAGGGTAGTGGATCGTAACCATTATCTCCCCATGGATGACATTTTGAAATTCTTTTTAAAGCTAACCAAAATCCTACAAAAGGTCCTTTTAATTTAATGGCTTCTATTGCATAATTGGAACATGTAGGGTTAAACCTACAAGTACTTGGGAAAAAAGGAGAAATCAATTTTTGATATAACCATACAGGAGAAATCAATAAATATTCCAATATTTTAAACATTATTTAATCCCTAATTTCTTTTTAAGATCTTTTGACAAAACGTCTTTATGGACTTGAATGTTTAAAGTCTTATACTTTACATAGGGAAATGAAGCAAAGAAGTATCCATCGCAATCGTTGCTTTCGCCCCAGGAATTTTTTACTATAAAATACTTAGTACCTTTTTGATCTTCTACCAAGCCTGTTACATGCATACCATGATCATCCGTAGTTTCCTGATTATCAAATGCGATTTGTCTTTCCTTTTGAGTTATGTTTCTCTCTTTTACAGGTGTTACAAAAGCATTACTTTCTCTAACAGCTCCAGCATTATTAAACCTTTTACTATCTCTTCCAGATTTCTTAATAGTTGATTCATCTTCTGGTAAAATAGCTAAAGCATCTCTGTAACCAAAACCCTTCTCTGAAACATCTGCTCCCCATGCAAAAGTAAAGCCATTCATGATAGCTTGTTCCATTACGTTCATGAATTCTTCAATAGGTAAGTTATAACTAGACTGCATAGCCCAATTATCTTGAACTTCTAATACAAATTGGCTGTAATATGGGTGATGTGTAAATGAAGTTATAGAAATATAATCGTCCATATTTAATCCTAAGGATTTTGAAAAAGATTTTGGATTGTATTCCTTCCCTTTGTATTCAAATTTAAAATTTTCTATATCACTTGGAAGTTCACCTAAATATGCATCAAGAATCCCTTCAATTCCATTTTTCCAAACAGGCGTAAGTTTTCCGTTCTGTGGCTTTTTAGCCAAGGCCTTAACAGCAGACTCAAGAACTGCTTCCATTTCAGAATGCTTATGAGTACTTCCACCATAATTTAAGCCTTTGTAAATTTCTTCTGGAACTATTCCATACCTTTTAATAACCCAAGGAATATCGTGAAATGCACCGCCAGGACCAAAAGTAAAAGTACCATACATTCTCAGGTAATTTTCCGCTTTTCCTAAATAAGCATTTCTTGCAATAAACATTTCTGAAAGATTATAACGTTCATTTTTTAATCTTATGATTTCAGATTCAAAAAAAGACAATGAGGAAAAACTCCAACATGTACTAGTTCTACCTTGGTTTTGAACATCCGTAGTCTCTAAATCTTTAAGAACTTTAAATTTATAATCGCTGCCTTCTCTATTAGTCTCAAATTTTCCTTGAGAAAAAACACCTAAAGACATAAACGAAATTGAAATAATTAAAAGGTTTTTCATGTTTATTTATTTTTATTATTGAATATTTTCATTATTGACCCATCGTCAAATATTTGAATTTGCACAGAATTATCAGAACCTTCTCTACCTAAAACATCTACTTTTTTTATAAGCTTTTTATCCGTGTTATAATCAGTAATTCCAACAATGTTATTTGCTCCCAACTGAACATTTAAGACTGTAGAAGTTGCACCGTAAATATCAACATTTATGGACTTACTTTCATAACCCTGTGAGCTAAAATTAACTAAATAATTTCCTTGGCTTAAATATCTATGATAATTTCCAACTGGCAAATTTGAATAAACATGAGAGCTATCGTAATCATGTCCAAAAATCTCTACTCGAGCGCTAAGAGGTAGGCCTGTAATAGAGTCTGTAACTATTCCTCTAAGACCAATCAAAGACTCTTCAATGTAATTAATCAAAGAAGCTTTATTTGCATTCCAATAATTTGGCAAAGTTGAAGGATTGGGAACTTTAGTTGAGGAAAGTTCAATTGTGGATTCTCTACACAGTTTAAAGTAATTCATAAAGTCTTGTCTTCCTCCATCTACCTCGTACCATACCCATCCATTGGTAAGTCCATTATTTAAATCGTTAAAGTATCCCAAAGGTCCATACTGATGAACAGTGTCGGCATACATAGAACCAATATTTTGCCACCAGGAATCGTCTGCAGTCAAATTTGACCAAGTATCCCAAGGGTAATTAAAGACTTCTGCTCCTGTATGAAAGTTACAAGACATACTAAAAGGAATGGAATCCGAAAGATTCATAAATATTAATGTTTCTTCTTGCCATGAGTTTCCATCAGGATGATCGCCATCTAAGGGATCTGGATAATTTCTATTTAAATCAATCCAATTAGCATTGCCTCTTACAGCTCCATTAACTGAAAGATCACTTACAGCAAATGCTCCATCGGGATTAGCTAAAGGGTTAATCCATAAGTCAACTCCGTCAACTATATTGATGTAATTTCCATGACTGTAGCCATTTAAAATTTCATCAATTAACCTCAACATTAAAACATAGCCAGTAAGTTCATTTCCATGCATAGAAGATGTGTATAAAAATGAAGGCTCATTTTCAAAGACCCCAACATTATTTGATATTTGAACTGCTAATATTTTATGTCCTGAATTTAATGTTCCAAGATTATGAAGTTTGCAAATTGAAGGAAAAGAATCTGCAAATGCTTGCATCATATTTTCGTATTCTTGATAGTTAGGATAAAAATCCCAAGAGGACCTTGAAGCTGAAAGCTCTGGAAATTGAAATTCGTTATATATAATTTCAAATGGAATTTCTAACTCTAGAAAATCAATAAATTCTTTTTTATTAGCGTAAGCATAAACCTTGTAAGGATTTGATTTATGGTCTATAGAAATAACTTTACTAACGGTGCTCATGTTTTTGGGAGGAACGAAAGAAAAATACTGTTCTCCCTTAACACTAAAAAGAGAATCAACTAAGATGTTTTGAGAAAAAAAACTATTAACTCCAAACAATATTAAACAGCTTAGGAGAATTTTATTTAAAGTAAGAAACTTCATGTTTAATCAATTTTAAAGGTTGTTCCTCCCTTAGAATCTTTAAGTTGAATGCCGATTCCATCTAATTCAATTCTTATTTTATCAGACAATTCAAAGTCTTTATTTATCCTTGCATCAGCTCTCATTTTAATTAGCAACTCTAGTGTGTCTTCTAATTTTTCTTTGTATTGATTTGCAGATTCATTCACATTTTGAAGACCTAAAACCTCAAAGACAAATATATTTAACGTATTAATAATTATCTCCAAATCTTTTTTATTAACTGTAGAGATACCATCATTTACCTGATTTATAAATTTTACCACACTAAATAATTCTGCAATTAAAATAGGAGAGTTAAAATCATCATTCATTGCATTGTAACAATTCTCATTCCATGATTCCACATTAAAATCTGATGTATTTAAAGAAGTATTTAGAGATTCTGAAATTCGAATACTTTCCATTAATTTATTATAACCTTTTTCCGAAGCTAATAATGCTTCGTTTGAAAAGTCTAAAACACTACGATAATGCGCCTGTAAAATGAAAAACCTAAGACAACCGGCAGAAAAACTTTTACTTAAATGTTTACTTTCTCCAGTAAAAAAATCATTTGGCAAAATAAAATTTCCAGTCGATTTAGCCATTTTTTGACCATTTAATGTGAGCATATTTGTATGCATCCAAGTATTAACAGGGCTGCTCCCGTTACAAATTTCAGCTTGAGCGATTTCACATTCATGATGAGGGAATTTCAAATCCATACCACCTCCATGAATATCAAATTTTTTGCCTAAATATTTAGTGCTCATTGCAGTACATTCTAAATGCCAACCAGGAAAACCAGTTCCCCAAGGAGATGGCCATCTCATTATATGCTGGGGTTCTGCACGTTTCCAAAGTGCAAAGTCTTGTGGGTTTTTCTTGTCCGATTGACCATCAAGTAATCGAGTATTGTGAATCAAATCTTCTATTTTTCTTCCACTTAGTTTCCCGTAATTATTTTCTTGATTATACTTTAAAACATCAAAATAAACAGAGCCTTTAACTTCATAAGCAAAACCCTTGTCCACAATTTGCTTAATAATTTCTATTTGCTCAATAATATGGCCAGTTGCAGTAGGTTCAATACTAGGAGATAAAAAATTAAACCGGTTTAATGTATTGTGAAAATCTACAGTATAGCGTTGTACAACTTCCATAGGTTCAATTTTCTCTAAATGTGCCTTTTTTGCTATTCTATCTTCTCCTTCATCGGCGTCGTTTTCTAAATGTCCTGCGTCTGTGATATTTCTAACGTATCTTACCTTATAGCCTAAATGCAATAAGTATCGATAAACCATATCAAAGGACATGAAAGTTCTTACATTTCCGACATGGACATTGCTGTAAACTGTGGGGCCACAGACATACATTCCAACGTAATCTTTTTCAATTGGAATGAATTTCTCTTTTTTAGATGAAAGAGAATTATATATGTATAAATCCTTGATCAATTTTATGTAGAAATAAATTTATTTTTTAAAGAATCTTTTAAAAACTTTCCTGAGTATTCTAAATTAGTTGCCCAACGATTAACATCTTTTAACCCTCTATTGCTAAAGATAAAGTCATGGACTTCAACAGAACAAGCTAAATTCGTTATTCCCAACTCTATTTTTAATAAACCTACTATTTGAACCATCAATTTTCTTAAACTTGAGGTCTTATATAGAAGTAAATTACAAATCTATTTAACTTGGATTACCCAACGACCTTATTATTTGCAAATTAACCAAAATGTTCTGCATTTGCATTAAATTTCCTATTAATAGATAATTTCTTTTTTATAGAAATAGAAATCATGTTATAATATTCAAACATCATATTTATTTTAAGATATTTGAAAAAATATAAAGAGGCTGTTTAAAATCAACTGAAAAAAGACATTTTTTTTTAATATCAATTATTTGCACGAAGAAATAAATTAATTTTAAGTTTAAGTTTTGCCACTAAAAAAAATATCTACAGAAACTAACTACAAAGTTGGCATTTGGGAATTTACTAAAGATGAATTTAATCTAAATCGTTGCAAGATAATTCATCCTAATTATCACAAGGATTTTATAAATTATAAAAATGAAAGTAGAAAATGGCAGATTTTTGCTACTAAACTACTATTTAATGAACTTATTGATAATGAAATATTAATTTCAAAAAAAGGAATTCCTTATATTGACGAATCTAGTAAAGAGATTTCTATAACTCATACAAAAAACACAATTGCGATTATAATTGCAGATTATCCATGTGGGATAGATTTAGAACGAAATAACAGAAACACTCTAAAAATAAAACATAAATTCACAAATAAAGAAGACTTCAAAGAGAAAAATAATTCTAAAGAGTTACTAAAAAAATGGTGTATTAAAGAAGTCCTTTATAAATCTAAAAAAGACAATACTGTTTTATTTAACGATCATTTAATTGTCAAAAAAACTTTTAAAGGCTACAAAGGATATTGTAAACATCCAAATTTTTCATTTTCTAGTAATATAAAAGTATCCAACTTTCAAAATTATTTTTTAGCTTTCAACACAGATTTCACCATTAATTATGATTAAAGAGATTATTAGCAACAAAATATCAAAAGGAGAAAAACAATGGTGTGTTTTAATTGATCCTGATAAGATTGTTTTCGATGAAATAAACAAATTAATATCACTAACAAATATTTCTAGCTGTGACTTTATTTTAGTTGGTGGAAGTTTGATTAATCATCAGATGTTTGATAGTTTTTTGAAAGAAATTAAAACACTTTCTACTAAGCCTGTTCTAATTTTTCCAGGAGATAATCAGCAAATTTCTAAGTATGCCGATGGCTTGTTTTTATTGTCACTTATAAGTGGAAGAAATCCTGAACTTTTGATAGGGCAACATGTTAAATCAGCATTTAAGATTAAAGCTAGTAAACTAGAAATTCTACCATGCGGTTATATTCTTGTGGAGGGAGAAAGTTTAAACTCCGCAATATATATGAGTGAGTCTCTTCCAATACCAAAGAATAAAAGTGCTATTGCAGCTGCAACTGCTTTAGCTGGAGAACAATTGGGTCTTCAATTTATTTATTTAGATAAAGGATCAGGTGCAAAAGAAAGTATTGGAAATAAAATGATAGGGGAAGTAAAAAAAATAATAAATATCCCATTAATTGTTGGAGGAGGCATTAATAGTCAAGAAGACTTGGATAATGTCTGGAATGCAGGTGCAGATATTGCCGTTATAGGAACTTCTATTGAAAAAAACTTTAAAAATATTTTCCTTTATAATAAAACCCCCATAAAATGATTTTGGGTAAATACTTTAAATTCATTGCTTTTTGGTTAGTAATTTCAATGAACTCCGTATTTGGACAAGGAATCTCAAGAAAAGAATACATTACTAAATATTCTTCCCTAGCGGTAAAACAAATGCATCAATATAAGATTCCAGCTAGCATTACTTTAGCTCAAGGGATATTAGAAAGTAATAATGGTAATTCTAGACTGGCTACAAAAGCAAATAATCACTTTGGAATAAAGTGTCATGGATGGGAAGGAAAAAAAATATTTGAAGATGATGATAAAAAGAATGAATGTTTTAGAAATTACAAAAATGTCTTAGAGTCCTTTGTAGACCACTCCATTTTTCTTAAAAAATACAGCAGATATAAATTTCTTTTTGACTATAAAGTTGCTGATTATAAATCTTGGGCAAGGGGCCTTAAAAAAGCAGGATATGCTACCAACAACAAGTATCCAGAACTTTTGATAAAAATTATTGAAGAAAATAAACTTTATGAATTTGACACACAAAAAATTGATAATAATTTAATATCTGGCAAAAGAAATATTTACATGCATCCAAATAGGATAAAATATGTAATCTCACAAAACCAAGAAACATATAAGACAATTGGACAAAGCTTAAATATAGAATTAAAACAAATCCTAAAATATAACGACGACAATAACCAGTCAGTATTATCACAAGGAACTAAAGTATTTATTCAACCAAAAAGAACTAGATCTAAGCAAAGAGTTCATACAGTAAAAAAAGGTGAAGATTTAAGAACTGTTTCTCAAACTTATGGTATTAAAATGAAGTCATTAAAAAAAAGAAATGAACTAATATTAAAAAACAGCTTAAATAATGGGGACAAATTAAGATTAAGATAAATTTTTCTATTAACATTGTTAAAATTCAATACCATGATTTCACCTGAACAACTTAAAATTATTAAAGATCGTCTGGAAGCGTTAAGGGGGTATCTTTGACATTGATCAAAAAAAAGAATTGATCAAAGAAGAAGAGTTAGTAACTCAAGACCCTGAGTTTTGGAATAACCCTAAAAAAGCAGAAGTAGTATTAAAATCTATAAAAAACAAAAAATTGTGGGTAAAGTCCTACGATATTTTAAAAACCAATCTCGAAGACACTGAAGTTCTTTTTGAGTTCTTTAAAGAAGGGGAGTCGTCTGAAGAAGAAGTTTTAAGTCAACACAAAAAATTAATTGAAAATCTAGAAGGTTTAGAGTTGAAAAATATGCTTTCTTCCGAAGAAGATCATTTAGACGCTATACTTCAAATTACCGCTGGTGCAGGAGGTACAGAAAGTTGTGATTGGAGTTCAATGTTGATGAGAATGTACTTAATGTGGTGTGAGAAGAATGGATACAAAGTCAAAGAAATTCATTCTCAAGATGGAGATGTAGCTGGAATTAAAACTGTGACTCTTGAAATCTCAGGAGACTCTGCATTTGGATATTTAAAAGGTGAAAATGGAGTTCACAGATTAGTAAGAATTAGCCCTTTTAATGCACAAGGTAAAAGAATGACTTCTTTTTCGTCAGTTTATGTTTATCCAAGTGTTGACGAAACCATAAAAATAGATATTAGTCCCGCTGATATTAGCTGGGATACTTTTAGAAGCGGAGGTGCAGGAGGGCAAAATGTTAACAAGGTTGAAACAGGGGTAAGATTAAAACATGCTCCAACTGGAATTGTTATTGAAAATACGGAGACTAGATCTCAGTTGGGAAATCGAGAAAAAGCCATGCAATTATTAAAATCTCAACTTTATGAGCTTGAATTACGAACAAGAAGAGAAAAACAAGACGAAATTGAAGCTGGAAAAAAGAAAATTGAGTGGGGGTCACAAATTAGAAGCTATGTATTAGATGATAAAAGAGTCAAAGATCATAGAACAAATTTTCAAAGTAATGACCCATTTAAGGTTCTCGACGGTGACTTACAGCCTTTTTTAAATTCTTATTTAATGAGTTATGGAAAATCAAAATAAATGAAATATTATCACAACAATAAATGTCGTAAAAGCAGGGAAGGATTGGCTTTTCTAGAATCTAGAAATATTCAACCTGAGATTATAAATTATTTAGAAAATAGAATTTCCAAAAATAAATTAATAGATCTTTTAAAAAAATTAAATATTACAGCTTCAGAACTTATTAGAAAGAGTGAATCTGTTTATAAAGAACATATAAAAGGGAAGTCCCTTTCTGAAAATGAAATTATTGATTGGATGGTAACTGAACCAAAATTGATTGAAAGACCTATTCTAGAACACA
>MDTF01019057.1_pt1 | contig 12851 bp, 12 predicted proteins | sample 811191 | NCBI WGS metagenome assembly MDTF01 (sample SAMN05326649, study PRJNA326480) | marine metagenome | isolation source: seawater | place: Southern Ocean | collected 2011
CCTCGGCCAGACTCGAACTGGCACTCCGCAAGCGGCAAGGATTTTAAGTCCTTTGTGTCTACCAATTTCACCACGAGGGCAATAATGAATTTTATGAGTATTTACGCTAATATTTATAATTGAACAAGAGTAATAATTAAAATTTTTTTCATTAAACCCATTTTAGTATCTATATTTAATTATATTCAAATAAACAAACTACCCATATAAGATATGATTAAATGAAAAAAGAATTTTTTTTTCACCTCCAGTCTTTAAGAGGTTTTGCTGCGTCAATTGTAGTTCTTCATCATTTGAAATCTTTATCACCGTATTTATCACAAAATATTTTTATGAGTAATAGTGAACTTGCAGTTGATTTTTTCTTTGTTTTGAGTGGCTTTGTAATTTCATTAAATTATGGATCTGTATTAAATGATTTTAATATTTTTTTTGATTTTATTAAAAAGAGATTCTTAAGATTGTACCCTCTTCATTTTTTTATGCTATTTGTTTATTTGGCTGTTGAAATCTCAAAATATTTATTTGAACAAAAAACAGGCCTTACATCAAATGAGGTTTCTTTCACTGTAAATAATATTTCTACTTTAATTTCAAATATTTTTCTTTTACAGGGAATAATGGATAGTCAGCTAAGTTATAATGAGGTATCTTGGTCGATATCCTTTGAGTTCTATACATACATTTTATTTTCTTTTTTAGTAATTTTTATTAGAAATAAATTTCTATATACTTTGGTTATTATTTTATTAGTTATTATTTCGTCTTATCTTGTTTACAAATTAGACTTAATGCAATCTACAAATCAATTAGGGTTTCTTAGATGTGTTTATTCTTTTTTTTTAGGAACACTGATTTTTAGCATCAATAAAAAAATTGAAAAAAAAGATCTTACGGTGTTTCAAATTCCTGTCACAATAATAACTATTTATCTTTTTTGTAATATAACAAACACTATATTTATGCCAATAGTATTTGGATTTCTGATAATTGTTTTAAATCAATCAAGAGAGGGTATTATTAAATCAATCCTTAAAAATAAATTATTATTGTTTATTGGAAAAATTAGCTACAGCATTTATATGGTGCACTACCTTGTAATTTGGCTTCACATACAAATATTAAGATTTATCTTTAAAATTGATACTATCACAATTAATAATTATACATATCTAGAGTTAACTAAATCTTCATCATTTCTAATTATTATTAGTGTTTTAATATCAGTTTTTCTTTTATCCATTCTCAGTTTTAATTTAATTGAAAAAAAATTTAATTCTAAATCATTAGTAAATTGAAAAATAAATATAATATAGTCTTTGATGTGGGCAAAGAAAATGCAAAAATTGTATTATTTAACAAAAAACTTAAAATTATTAAAATACTTAAGATTAAATACCCTTTATTGGAATTGCGTAAAAATTTTTATTTCAAAGATATTAATTTTTTAATTTTTTGGTTTAAAAAAAAATTACACTCAATTAATAAAGATTATAAAATTGATAGTATTATTACTGCCACACATGGGGCTGCATTTGGCCTGGTGGGAGAAAATAATAAATCACTTTTTGGAATAATGGATTATGAAAATGATTATAGCTCAATTAATAATCAATTTAATGACGTTTTACCAAAATACAAATATACATTTAGTCCAAATTCAGAAAAAGGTTTAAGTATAGGTAAACAACTTTTATACCTCAAATTAAAAGAAAAGAAAATTTTCAATAAAGTTGAAAATATTCTTACTTTACCTCAATACATTTCATGGGTATTTTCAAAAAAATTAAGTTCTGAAATAAGTTATTTAGGAAATCATACTCACTTATGGAATTTTAGAACAAATAAATTTTCATCTTTAATCAAGAAATTAAAAATTGAAAATAAATTTCCTAAAATCAAAAAAGCTGGTTCGCTATTAGGTCACTACATTCTAGATGAGAGGTTGATTAAACAAAAAATTAAAATTTATAATGGTTTGCATGACAGTGATGCAGCATATTCACTTTTTTTAAAGAGTAGTATAAAAAGATTTAGCCTGGTTTCTTCTGGAACTCATTTTGTAATTATGAATTCACATACTTCAACTAAATCATTAGTCGAAAATTATGATATGTATGCTGGTTTAGATATATTTGGAAAGAAAGTTCCAACTATAAGATTTATGGGTGGAAGAGAATTTGAATTTTTAAATAAAGAATTAAAATTAACAAAATCTAGAAAATATTTTGATGAAAGTTTTTTTGACAAACAGGATTTTCTCTATCCTTCATATGGTGTTGGTGGTCCTTTTAACAATTTAAAAGGAAATCTTGAATCATTTAAATTAAAAAGAAATGCAGAAAAATATATGGCAGCTGTGTCTTATATTGCTTTTATGACAAATTATTGTTTGAATTTATTAAAATCTAAAGAAGATGTAATTATTACTGGCCCATTAATTAATAATAAAGATGTTTTAAAGATATTAAATTCACTTACAAATAAGAAAAAAATATATTTGTATCCTAGCCAGGAAGCAACTTCAATTGGATGTAATATGATAAAAAATAAAAATTATAATTTGAAATTAAAAATTTTTAAAAATAAAAAATATAAAAATACTAAATATGCTTATAATTTTTGGTTGAAAAAAATAAAAGATATAACTGATTAAACTATTCCAGGTGAAAAAATCTTTTTATTAATTCTTGTTTGGGATTTTTCTTTTTTATAATTCAATTGCCTATAAGTAAAAATAGGATCAATTGCATTATAGTTTTCCAGTCTTACTTGTTTTAATAAACTTCTAACATCAGTGTTAAAAGCATCTTTCAATAGACAGCTCGCACCTATAACATCGTTATGCTTTTGGAGAAATTTAAGGTGTTCATGATCTATTAATAAAGATTTTGCGTATGCGTTCAGAATTTCATTTGTGCTTAATATTAAACTTTCAATAGGATCTGTTACATTATGTGATTGATCAATCATATATGAAATCTTGTTAAAATTTTTAATATTTTTTTTGTTCGTTAGTTCAGAAAAAATTAAGAATAATCTAAAAGGATTAATGGATCCTGCATCTAAATCGTCATCACCATAATGGCTGTCATTAAAATGAAATCCACCTAGTTTATTTAAATCTAACAACCTTGACACAATCATTTCTATATTAGTATTTGGTAAATGATGACCAAGATCAATTAATGACATTGCTTTTTTTCCTAATTCTTTTGAACAAATATAACTTGTCCCCCAGTCGTTAATAACTGTTGAATAAAATGCGGGTTCATAAGGCTTGTATTCGATTAACATTTTCCAATCAGAGGGTAATTTTGAATAAATAATCTTCATTGACTTAATGTAATTATCAAGTGAACTTGAAAAATTTTGTTGACCAGGAAAATTTGTTCCGTCTCCTATCCAAACAGTTAGTCCTTTTGAGCCAAGTAATTTCCCTTTTTTAATACATTCAATATTTAACTCTATAGCTTTATCCCTTATTCTTTTTTCACTATTGGTTAAGCTACCAAATTTATATGAATGATTTGAATCTGAAAAATCTTGAAAAGTATTAGAATTTATTAAATCAAATTTTAAACTATATTTGCTAGCATATTCTTTTAACTCCTTATAATCATCAACATTGTCCCAAGGGAAATGTGGAGAGATTGAAGGATTTGATCCAGTCAAATCATTAACTACAGCACAATCTTCTATTTTTTCGAAAATATTTGTTGGTTCGCCTATACCAGGAAATCTTCCAAATCTAGTTCCTCCTGTTCCAACACCCCAAGAAGGTAAGGCTAATTTAAAGTCAATAATTTTTTTTTTTAAAAAATCTAAATCAACATTTAATCTCGAAGCTTTTTCTTGAAAGTATTCAAAATCTTTTTTTTGATTTTTTAAGAAATTCTTGTTGTTTTTTTCAATAATGTTTTTATTTACAGCTTTAAACATAGACTCTTATCTTATCCTATTTTGGTAAAATTTTTTAATAAATGATGTAATGGAGACTGTCAAAATTAATAAAAATCCAGTAAATATTATTATGCCTACTCCGGGTACGTTAAGCAAACTTAGACCAAAACTAACCATTCCTAATATTAAAATAGATAAAAAAACACCAATTATTGAACCATAACCACCATAAATATAAACACCACCAAAAACAACCATTGTAATAATCTCTAACTCCCAGCCAATAGCAATATTTGGTCTAACACTAGATAATCTTCCAGATAAAAATATTGCAGCAATAGATGAAAATAAACCACTTAAACTAAAAAGAATGAATGTATATCTATCTACCTTTATTCCTGAAAATCTTGCAGCTTCAGGATTGTTGCCTATTAAAAATATTTCTTTTCCAAAATAAGATTTATGCAAGTAAATATAAAATAAAATTACTAAAAATAAAAAAAATACAAAAGAATATGGCAGGATATTTAAAAAATATCCATTTCCTAATTCAAGAATAATATTAGGAAAATTAGAAAAATACTGATCCTCTAAAATAACATAAGAAATTCCTCTAAACAAAGACATAGTGCCAATAGTAACAATTATGGAAGGTATTCCATAGAAGGTTATTAAAAACCCATTGAAAGCTCCACACAATAAACCACAAATAAGTGTAAGACTTATTGTTAAAAAAACTGGAAATCCTAAAGAATTAAAATAACCAAAAATGCAAGCAGATATTGCTATAATAGACGCTACAGACAAATCAATTTGACGAGATATTATTATCAAGGTCATTATCAGGGCTATGATAGCTTTTTCACTAAATAAAAAAGTACTATCAATAAGATTTATTAAATCTAAAAAATAAGGTGAAATATTTGTATTAATCAAAAATACAAAAACTAAAACGAAAAATAAAATAAATTCCTTTGTAAAAAAAAATTTATTTAATTTGTTAATAGAAAAATAGTTTTTCACGCTTAACACCCTTCAGCCAAAATAATTTTTTCCTTACGCTTGTCATTTTTATTATTGATTATAATTGCAACCAAAATAATAATTCCTGAAATTGCAAGCTGCCAAAATTGAGAAATATCGATCGATGGAAGAATATTTTTTATTAAACCTATTAAGAGAGCACCCAATACACAACCAGTTACAGATCCAATTCCACCCATAACACTAATGCCTCCCACTACACATGCAGAAATGACCGTCAATTCAAATCCTATTGCTATTTGAGAAGAGGCAACCGAATATTTTGCCACCCACAAATAACCACACAAACCTGAAAATAAACCTGACAAAGTATAAGCTGATAAAATATAATACGTTGAATTAATTCCTATAAATTTTGCACCCAAAGGATTACCCCCTAAAGCATAAAAATTTCGACCATACCTGGTATGATTGAGCATTATATGGCTTAATATAAATATTACGATACTGATCCAAATCATCATTGGTAAAGTTAAAAATTTAAAATGAATAAATGATAAAAAATTTTTGGAAAACTCATGAGCATAAATTTGATCTCCTCCACTTATGAAATAAATTAAACCTCTATATATACTCAGGGTACCTAATGTAGCTATTATAAATGGGACTTTTAAATAACCAATCATAATTCCATTTATTAAACCAAAAAAAGCTCCAATTAAACAAGCAATAATTATAAATAAAGACACTGAAATATCTGGATTAGCTTGAGATATTAAGGAAACAATCATTCCAGACAAAGCAAGATTTGAAGCAACTGATAAATCAATTCCTCTAATCAGGATTACAAACATTTGACCTAAGGCCAGGATGATTAAAATTGAACTATCATTTAGTATATCTAACAAACTATTATAATTAAAAAAAAGAGAGTTTGAAAAACCTACCGTTGAAAATATAAAAATTATAATCAAAAATAAAATTAAATTTCTATTCATTAAAAATTTTTTCATAGATTAATTGCCACTTGTAACTTCAATTATATCTTCTACATTGGTATTGTTTATATCGTAGTTTTTTTTAATTAATCCTTTTTCCATCACTACAACTCTATTACAAACTTCCATTATTTCTGATAAATCTGAAGAAACAATAATAATTGATATTCCATCATTTGCTAATTTTTCCATAAATTTATGAATAATTTGTTTTGAACCTATATCAATTCCTTTAGTTGGTTCATCAAGTATAATAATCCTTGGTAAAGTTACCAACCACTTGCCTAAAACTATTTTTTGTTGATTCCCTCCTGATAGATTATCAACAATTTCATCAGATGAATTGAATTTTATATTTAATTTATTTTTAAGATCATTAGCAATATATTCTTGTTTATTTTCATCTAATATTCCAATAGTAGAAATTTTGCTTAGTACAGAGATAGTAAGGTTATCTTTAATTGGCATATTTGTAATTATTCCAAAATCTTTACGATCTTCAGTAAGATAAACAATACCTTTGTCAATAGCATCAGAAGGCTCTTTAAAGCTACATTTTAAATTGTCTAAAACAATTTCACCACTATCATAATTTAATATTGAAAATATGGATTTCATGACCTCACTTCGTCCAGACCCTACAAGCCCATAAAAACCTAAAACTTCACCATGATTTAGCTCAAAATTAATATTTTTATATAAGTTTTTTTTGGATAAGTTTTTTATTTTTAGGATTGGTTTGTATAAAACTTTTGATTTCTTGGTTAAATTTTCTCGTAAAACTCTACCAAGCATTTTTTTTATTATTTCTTTTTTTGATAAATTTTTTACAAGGTTTGAGTGTACTAATTGACCATCTCTAAAAATAGTTATTTCATCACAAATTTTAAAAACTTCGTCTAACTTGTGTGTAATAAAAATAATTGCTTTATCTTTATTTTTTAAATTTAGTAAAACTTTAAATAAATGATCTACTTCTTTTTTGGATAAAGCTGCCGTTGGCTCATCCATAATAATTATTTTAGAATCTTGTGACAGTGCTCTTGCAATTTCTACTATATGTCGATCTGCTATACTCAAATTCTTCACTTGTTCATTAGGGTCTATTTCAGAGTCTAGGCTTTTAAGTATTTCACTCGCTTCTTTTTCTAAATTACCCCAATTAATAAAAATATCTTTTTGTAAAAACTGTCTTCCTATAAATATGTTTTCTTTCACTGTTAGATTTTCAAACATAACAGTTTCTTGATGTATTACGGAAATATCATTTTTTAATGCTTTAATGGGATTTGTGATATCAATTTTTTTATCATTTATAAAAATTTCTCCTTCATCAGGAGTATAGATACCTGTTAAAATTTTTACTAAAGTTGATTTTCCCGCACCGTTTTCACCCACAAGTGCATGAATAGAATTTTTTTTAAGATTAAAATTAATTTTATCTAAGGCTTTAATACCTGGAAAAAATTTACTAATTTTTTTTAGCTGCAACATTATTTTAAAAAGTAAAAATAATTTTATTAATTAATAAAATTAAAAAATTTCTGAAAATTTATCTATATTTGTAATATCAAAAATAAACGGATCAGCCATAGCTGCGTTATTTCCTGGTCCGATACAAATCTTTCCCATTCTTCCAGAAGGAATGCATTCGCCATTCTGGCCTTTAAATTTATTTGTTGTTATTTGATATGAAAGATAAATTGCTGAATAACCAAGATCTATAGGATTCCATATTCCAAATTGTTTTACGGCTCCACTTTTAACGTAAGCCTTCATTTCACTTGGCAATCCTAAACCAGTAACAAAAACCTTACCGATTAATCCTTTGTCCTCAACTGCTTTAGCTGCAGCAGCAATGCCAACAGTTGTTGGTGCAATAATTGCTCTTAAATTTGGATGTTTTTTAAATAAGCCTAAAGCTTCTTGATAACTCTTGTCAAATAAATCATCCCCATAAACAGTATCAACCCATTTCATTTTTGAATAGTCAGATTTAGAAAACTCTTTTTTCATTTCCTCTATCCAGGCATTTTGGTTAGTTGATTGACTCGTAGCACTAAGAATTGCTATTTCGCCCTCACCACCTATAGAATTGTATGCCCATTTAATATTTGAACTTCCAATCAAAGATTTGTTAGATGGGTCTAAATTCATAATTCTTCCATCTTCAGCTATTCCTGAATCCCAGGAAATTATTTTTATCCCTCTTTGCATTGCTTTTTTTGTTATTGGTACAAGTGCATCTCTGTCGTTAGCTGAAATAGCGATTGCATCAACTTTTTGTGCTATCAAAGAATTAATAACTTCTATTTGAGCCTCAACAGTTGTTGTTGCCGGACCTGTATAGATCACTTTAACATTACCTATTTCTTTAGCTGCTTCTTGAGCTCCTTCTGCGGCGGCTTCAAAAAAACCTATTCCGAGTCCTTTAACAACTAAGGCAATTCTAATTTCTTTTGCTTCTAAATTTTTAGTAAAAAAAATGGAAAATAAAATTAGTATAAGACTAAATTTGTGTAGAATATTATATTCTCTTCTCATTTAGTAATAGTATACATTTTGTTAAAAATGTAAACATTGTTAGGTAAAGTAGTTAAAATTATGATGAAAAGAAAAGTAAACATAATGCCAATGGCTGGAGATGGTATTAGACTTCAAAATGCAGGTTACAGAGTACCAAAACCATTAATTGAAATACGAGGAGAACCCATGTTTATTAAATCAGCTAAATGTATGCCAGAAGCTGACCTATGGATTTTTATTACAAAAAAGAGTTTTATTCAAAATAACAAAATTGATGAAATTATCAAAAAAAATTTTGTAAATTCAAAAATAATAACTGTTGATGAAACAACAGAAGGTCAGGCCTCAAGTTGCTACTTATCTAAAAAATTTTTAGAAGATGATGATAGTATTTTTATCAACTCTTGTGATAGTTTTATATCATACGATGAAAAAGAGTTTGAAATTAAAAAAGATATTTCTGATATAATAGTTTTTTCTACAGATGTTAAAAAAGTACATAAAGAAAATCCTAATTCTTATGGCTGGATACAAAAAAATAAATTTGAGAAATTAAATTTATCTTGTAAAAAACCTTTTAGTGAAAAATTAGAAAATGAAAGACCGATAGTTGGATCTTTTGCATTTACTAAATCTTCAATTTTTATTAAATCATTAGAAAAAATTTTTTTTAAAAAATTGAAAATTAATAATGAATATTATTTAGATATGGCAATTTCAGCATCTATAGATTTAGGTTACAAAATAAGTGAAATAAAAGTTAATGAATACTTTGACTTAGGAAGTGGTGAAGAGTTAAAAAATCTAAGATGAAAGATTTAAGTATAATTATTCCTTGTTATAATGAAGAAGGTAACATACGTAATCTATTTAAAAGTTTAGAGAAAATAACAAAAATAAACAATAATATAGAAATTATTATAGTTGAAAATGGTTCAACAGATAAAACAAGATCAAAAATAAAAAAACAAATTCTTTTTAACCAAAATAAAATAAAATTAATCTTAATAGATGAAAATAAAGGTTATGGTCATGGTATAATGAATGGAGTAAATGCCTCCAAAGGCAAGTTTATATCTTGGTGTCATGCAGATTTACAAACAAAACCCCAAGATGTTGTAAATGCATTTTTAATTAATAAAAATCAACTTAATAACCTCAAAACTGTGGTCAAAGGAAAAAGAATTAATAGAGATTATTTTGATCAAATTTTTACAATTGGTATGTCTGTATTAGCAACACTTGTTTTTGGAAAAAAACTAAATGATATAAATGCAATGCCTAAAATTTTTCCAAGAAAGTTTATTAAATATATGAAAAACGCACCTTTTGATTTTTCTCTTGATGTTTATTTTCTAGTTATTGCAACTCAAAAAAAATATAAAATTATTGAACATACCGTTAATTGGAATGAAAGAATATTCGGTGAAGCTAAAGGTGGAGGTTCGGTTAAAGCTAAATTTAATCTTACTATTCAGACTATTAAGCGTATTTTGGAATTAAAATATAAAGTTTTATAATGAATTTAAAAAATTTTTACTTACAAAAAAAAGGTTTAATTATATTCTCGGTAATTTTGGTTTTAATTTTGCTATCGTCTCATTTAAGATTTTACAAATTAACAAAAACTTATTCAGAATATGATGAAAATTTCATGATAACACTCCACAAAGGTGCATTACAGGATAAAGAGGTATCTATAAATTTAGGACCTATAAATAAAAAATTTACAATAAAACTTGAAACATTACATAATTTAGAAAAATCATTTTTACTTCCTTTTTATATCGCTTATGGCTCGACTTATTCACCTGGTCAGTATGCAATTTTGCCGTTGATTTTGAATAAAGAGGATAATTACGAAACTATAGTTAAAAAAAATAGATCAATATCTGCACTAGCTTCTATTTTTACTTTAGTGTTGCTTTTATATTTATTATACAAAATTGAGAATAAATTTACTTGGTTGTCAGCACTAACTATGAGTATTTTTGGTTTTTCAATTAATAGTATTATGTACGCTCATCATGGAGGTGTGTATTCAACTTATGGACTGACAAGTTTAATTGGTCTTATCTTGGTATATTTATCAATAGAAAATAAAATAACTACCTATAAAGCTTTAACAATAAATACCTTTCTTCTCTATTTTTCATATTTGAATATTTTTTATCTAATAATATTTTTTTACATAGAATTTGATAAGAAAAATTTTAAAAAATTCTTTTTTTCATTTTTTTTAAATAAAAAAAAATATTTATTCGTTAACTTATTTTTTTTCATCCCAATATTAATTTCATTTTTGTTAAAAAATGAGCATAAATATCATAGAGGTGAAAGTTTACCGGAAATTGCGAATTTCTTTAATTTTATAAGTTTTTTTGAAAAATTAATAATTCAATTTTATTACAGCATAAAATCATTATTTTCAGGATTTATCCCATATACTTCTGGGATATTCTTCTTAATAGTTTTTTGTTTATTAATAATCTCAATTATTAATTCTTTAATTAAAAGAAAAAATTCAACTAAAAAAAAAATGTTAATTGTATGTTTAATATATTTTTTACAATGGGTTATTTTATATTGTTTTGGATTAATACCACTCGATCAAACAAGACATATATTAACTTTTTTTCCAATAATATTGGTAATATTTTATATTTCATTTGAGTATTTGAGTGTTTCAAAAACAATCTATTTATTTTTAATTTTGTCGCTTGTTCCATTTTCATATTTTAATGCAAAAAAAACAGTGGAAAATAAAATTTCATTATATGATTTAAATTACTTAAATGAACAAGAAGAAAGCTTAATACTTACTTACGATAGTCTTCAACCATTATTATTTTTTGAAAACAAGAATAAAAAAGTTTATTTTACCCAGCTAGAGCAATTCAAAGAAAATTATCAAAAAATTAAAATTACAAATAGATTTTTAGTTGTTGGACATCATAAACCTTTTTCTAAAGTCGAAGATAGGTTTAAAAGTAATTTTCCAGATATTTATGACAATTATAATATTCAAGTTTTAATTGAAAGAAAAACTAAAGAAAATTATTTTTATAATAACTATAAACATTCCGATAATAGTAATGGATTTTATGTTTATAGATTTATAAAAAAATAATAAAAATATTATTTTATTTTTTTAAAAAATATTTTGCATTTTTTTTTGAAATCATAATGCTTCTAATAGATAAATTTAATTTTTTAAATTTGTTAATGAAAACATTTAATGATTTTGGTTTATCCCAAAATTCTGGTGAAACTAAACAAATTTTAAATTTATCTAAAAAAACTCTATTTTTATAATCTATATTAAAGTCTTTAATTGTATCCACCCATAACCAATCAACTTTATCATAAAATTTTTTGGAAAGTTCAATTGGTTCATAAAATGATAATCTAACAGCTAAAGCTCTTTCTTTTTTTTTAAGTGATTTAAAAAAAAATGGTATCTCGGCATCAAGTATAAAATAATCTTTTAAACCTTTTTTTTTAACTTTTTTTAATACTTCCTCCTCAATTCCAGTTTCTTTAATATTTAAAACTAATGTGCCATGATCATATTCAGACAAATAATCGTCAAAATTATCCCCATTAGAATAAGGGTCATGATTTAGTATAATTTTTCCTTTATAAACTCTTAAATCTATTTCAGCTCCAAATTTTTTATTAAGTTTTTTTAATTCTTTAATCTTATTTACTCTATGAATAATTATTTCCATATTTCTTTATTTAATTAATTCTGTAATTTTAATTATATTAAATTGTATTGATAATCTCTAGCATCTATTACTTCTTTAGGAAGATTTAATTCAACATCATTTAATCTTATGATTTTATCTTTATTTATCTCTTTTTTTAAAACAGCATTATCAATAAGACCCAAGGGTAAAAATTTATTCACTTTTTGATTTTTAATTTAGTGTATAAAAACATGATTATTTATTTTTAAATTTCCTGCAATACAGGCGCTTCAAAGAGTGAATACCCTTTTCTTCATGTATTATATCCACTTCTTCAAAATAATTTAAGAATAAACTTTCTTTATAATATCCTTCTGAAAAATCAAAAATAAAAATTGTTTCTTCATCACAATTCTTGTTAAAAAATTTAATGTAGTTTTGGAAAGGATAATGGTAACCCATCGACTTAAGTGAGATTACAAGATCAATTTTATTATCTATATGAATCTCTTTTTCAACGTCGTAAATATTAATGTGACCTTTGCCCAAACCATTATCCAAAAGTACATTTTTTGTTTCATTTAGATTATTATAACTTTCATAATTTTCACTAAATCCATATTTAATTTTACTATCAATTCGATTTTTATCCAATAGATGAAAATAAGGTTTTTTGTGATACATTTTGTTTAGAAAAATATTAACTAAACCCAAACCACATCCAATATCCATAATATTTTTAACATCA
>MDTF01013305.1_pt1 | contig 12850 bp, 14 predicted proteins | sample 811191 | NCBI WGS metagenome assembly MDTF01 (sample SAMN05326649, study PRJNA326480) | marine metagenome | isolation source: seawater | place: Southern Ocean | collected 2011
CAAACAAGATATGATGATGAAGCTGAAATGGCGGAAGAGAAGAAATTCTTAAAAGATTACACTGTTCCTTTAGCCCAATTAAATCCATTAAAAAGTATTCTATGCTTTGCTCATCAATATAACACTTTTGATAAAAGGAAGTTATTGGTAAATATGAATCCAAAATTCACAAAAGAAACAAATCTAAAACCTAGTGTTTTCATTAAAGACAAAAAAATGTTAAAATTTTATGTTTCCGTATAAAAAATGTTTTCCATATAAAAAAAAAATGTTTTCCAAAATAATTTATTTTTAAAAAATAAATTATTATAGTATATTAAATGAAATTACCAACACAAATCAAAAAAGTTGTAAAACAATTTGAGAAACAATCCGACATGTTAAAAGTGGTCATTGCGTTAGTTGTTATTTATGGTATTTATTATTTATGTAAAGAAATGCGTTGGACTGTAGGTAGTGGCAGTTATTTAGAAGGGTTTGCCACTAAAACTTTTGTATTCTTCAGAATGAATGGGTGTGGTCATTGTGAAGATATGAAACCAGAATGGGCTAAATTTAAATCGTCGTATACTGGAGATGTAGAAATAAAAGAAGTTGAACAGAGTGATATGACGGACCAACAAAAGACATGGGTTAAAGGATTTCCTACATTGGTTTTAGTCGAAAACGATGCAGTTGTAAAAACATACGATGGTGAAAGAACATCTGCTGGGTTTACAGCATTTCTTAAAGCAAACTAATATTGTCTATGTATTTTTCATTAAATTTATCAATATACCTATATAATCTTGATATGTCTAGTTTTGATATATCATAATTTTCATTATTGAAATTATGTGCAATTTTTTCAATATCATTGTCTTCTCTTAATTTTATAAAAAAAGAAAACAAATCTTTTTTATCCATTACCAATTTGTTGCACAATATTTGAATAAAAATTGTATTATTATATTCAGTCGAATATTTTGTTAATACTTTTGTAAATCGGATATTATGGTTTTTGTCCGTGGTTACTGTGGTTGCTATGCTTTTTGTACTTGCTGTGCTTTCAGTTGTTTTTGTACTTTCCGTGGTTACAGTATTTGCTATTGTACTTGCTGCACCAACCTCATGAAAAATGTTATTATTATACATTGTTTTTACAAGAGATGTCATTTCGTTGAATATCCAAATCTGTTTTTGAAATGTAATTCTATCAATATAATCAGAAAATACAAAGTTTTTTAGTAATGTAATATATTTTTCTATATTTTTATAATTGTCTTTTTCTTTTAAATAGTCAATTATATTTTCATGAAATAGTAAACCAACACTAGTTCTATCTGTTTCATTCATTAAATGAGTATGCATATTCAAATTATATTTATTTGTTAATAATTGATATGTTATATTTTTTGTATCTTCGTTATAATTCTTTTTTTCAAAAATTTTATGTATTAAATTATTTTTGAGAATTTCTTTATGGTTTTTATAAATGTTATATATTGAAATTAATTTTCTCAAATCACTTTGGACATAAGATATAATTGTATTTTTTAATTTTATTTCCATATCAGGCATTAAAATACTTATTATATCATTTACTTCTACATTCGTTGGCATTTTTAACTCAATTGTTGTGCATATTTTCATCATTTCTTTTATTTTTTTATCCACATGGTAATTTCCTATACAAATAATTGGTATCATGGTTGTATCTTCTTTTTTTTGTTTATTGGTTTTTTTAGGTCTAATTAATTTAATTAAAGAATTAATTCCACCTTTATCACCATTATTCATACCATCAATTTCATCCATTATAATTGCTATATTTTTCACTTCTTTTTTAAACATACTCAATACATTTTTATCTGACATATTGTGTTTAGTAATAGTTTCAATGACCGATTTATTTCTGACATCGCCCGCGTCATACATAACAATATCATAGTCTAATTTTTTTAATATATTTTTTACAAAAAAAGTTTTACCACTACCCGGTGCTCCATATATATATATACCGCGTTTTGTTAATAATTTTTCTTTATTTTCTTCAAAATATTTCAAACTTTCAATAAATTTATTTTCACATTCTTTTCTATTTAATAATAAATTTAAATTCAACTTGTCCATGTATTATTTATACTTCTCATTTTTTTATGCTTTTTTTTACGAACTATACCATTTTCTTTTTCATATTCTCTAATAACATTTGCACAATTTGAATTTAACATAATACATAATTGCTCCAAAAATAATATATATGTTCCATATTTTTGTCCACTATAGAAATAATTGGTAATCTTTACCCAATGTTTATATTTATGTTTTATGACCATACCGAAAATATAATTTAAATTACATTTTAGAATTTTTTTAATATATGTACGAAATGTGAATTTCTTTTTAAATGAAATGCTGTTGAATGGTATCCCTTCTCCATTACAATAAAGCCTTAATTTCATATATTCGTTTTCGTAATCTTTTTTATTAGTTATTATTAAAATTTCTCTTGGTATATATGATTTAATTATATATACCATTTCATAAGGTAATTTATCTATTTTATTTAGAATAGTTTTATTTGGAATTATTTCATTTAGAATCGTTTTATTTAGAATCATTTCATTTAGAATCATTTTTTTAGATTATATAAATTTATTATATAATTTAATTTATTTTTTTAAATTTGTTTTTTAAATTTGTTTAGCATAAATTTCTATTTGTGATGCCATCCCAGTTGACGTTTTCACCTTTAGCCCAATTGCAATTTTCAATTCTACCAGATGGTGAATCGTTACTTAATTCACTGGATTCCTCTCCCTGACTATATTGTCCCTTATTTGTATCGGTTGCCTTACATTTATTACCTTCACTAGGTAACCAGTAGTCAGGACATTTTGCAATTTCCGGTGGAAACGTTTGATTTTGATAACTACCTTTAATTATTAACGCCATAATTATTAACATTCCTAAAAAAATAGTCAATGCTACCATCAAAACAGTTTTCTTAAATTGGTCCATAATATATATTTTAACAATATTATTTTTTCTTTTTTATTTGTATATGAATGGAAGAGTAAATATTACCGACAATAATAATATTGGAAAATTTTTATTATATGAGAGACCAGAAAATATAAAATCGACCGATTACAAAGATGCACTTATTGGCAATTTTCATGTATCCACGTTATCAAAAACATATTTTTCTGCTGCAAACATTACCATAATTCAAAATGCTATCCTAGCAGGCGTTTTAAAAAAATCAAATGGTAGATTCAAAATTGGCTATCAGGGAGAAGATGAATTAAAAATTATAATGAGAGCCATGTATTTACAATTTTCGAGAAATCTGGATTTCAACATTAGAGAACAAATAACTGATTTAAACAAATTTGTTACCGATTACGCAATACCTCGTATTTATAATGAAGCTGTTGGATATATTAAATATAAAAATCACGTTAGTGTTTTAGCTAAACCCATTGATTTACCAGTATCTTGTTATCATTCCAATACCCTTGAAATGAAACCATTTTTTTAATTATATTTTGTACAAAAAAAATAATTAAAAAAAATTAAAATGATTTTCTCTTCTCCCAACTAGTATAAATTAAAAAAAATATCATAGGTATAATAATCAAAGGGTAATAATCAAAAAAAGTATTGTTTATAAATTCATTTTTATTTAATTTATCAATTGTATAAACATATTGCATTGTTAATATAATTAACAGAATACTACCAAAAAACATAATTTTCGATGAATGCTTACTAGCTGCTAAAACTATCAATGCTTTTATACTAACGCAAAATAATAAAAAAGTTCTTAACATTGCTAATTTTGTTCTTACTATTGAGTAATGCATATTCTTTTCTCCAAAATCTTGTTTTGTATTTGAATTCATATATATATACTTCTAATTAAAAAAAGAAATACTTCTTCGCTTTTCTTTCGTTTTCTTCTTTTTCTTTCTTATCCATCTTAACCTTCTTTTCTTTCTTCTCCTTTTCTATACTTTTAAATCTCAAAGGATAAAACTTTTTCATAAAATCATATAAATTTTCTGTACCCATTGTTAAATTACAATTCCGACATATCGGTCTTAAATTTTCAATTGCCATTAACCCGCCTTTGTTTTCAGATATAACGTGACCACAATGCCACGACATTATATGCAATTCTTTAGTAAAACAACAATAACATTTGGCGGTTGTACTTTCTTTTTTATTATAAAAATTCCACACTTCATTTTTTAAATTTTTTGGAATCTTTTTCTTCCTGTTTTTGGGTTCTTTTTTTAAATTTTCACCTGTATAATCTTTTACAATATCTTTTACCCAATCATAACAATATTCCTCATTTGAATGGCTATACATTCCTAAAAAAAATAAATGTTTATGGCACTCTAGTAAATATTCTGGCCACTTTTTTATCTTTCTAATATTCTTTATATATATTTCTACCTGCCAATTTGACATTTTATCATTTTTTTCTGATATTATTCTTTTTAATTCTTCAACGTCGCATTCCCCGTCTGTTTTATTTTTATTTATTTTTGATAATAAATATCCTATTGCTTCCTGAAATTGGTTTTTATTTAAAAAGGGTCGAATGTTTCTTTTCTTTTTTGTCCATATATCAGGATATTCATTGAAAAAAAATGTCGCTGTCAACTCCGGGATATTTTTATCAATATCATCTGGGAATTCAGGTAATTCTGTATTTTTATTTATCATTTTATAATTATGCTTCAAGTCTTTTCGTGTTTCTACACTGATAAGTTCAATATCTAATTCTAAATTTTTATAATTATGTATATTATACAATTTTTTCATAGATTTATACCTATGTTGTCCATCAACTAAATAATATTTTTTATCTTCAATACAATAATGAATATTTATCAAACCCAAGAAATTAAAAAACCCATGTTGTTTTTTATACTTATCTTGGTAATCTATAATTTCATTTACTTTATCTTTATCGCAAATCCTTTGTTCGTTTGGTATGATAATATCAAATTTTACAATATCCCTCATAAAAATCTTACCTATTGATTTATTATTTTTTTTATAACTATCTATAAAAAAATATTCAATTGACATTTATATAACTTTGTAAAAATCTTTTTATATTTATTTAAAAAATTTACTTTGAAGATTTATTTTGAAGATTTTATTTTTAAAGATTTTATTTTTAAAGATTTTATTTTGAAGATTTTCTTTTCTTACCATATTGTCTTATTTGTCTTGCTTTTTGATATTTGCCGAATTCTTTTTTTAGTTCTTCCAATTCTTTTTTCCACATATCTTTCAACTTTGTATTCTTTAAAATATCAAATTGAATCAACTTTTCATCTTTATCTTTCAATAATTTTGCAAGGTTTTCTTCTTCCACTTGTTCAATTCTCATACCGCGTAAATATTTATATTCTTTATCGCCATCCATGACATCATAGCCCCTTTCTTTTAATAATGCAATAACAGTATCTTTCTTCTTCTTTCTCAAATCAATAATATTTTCACACTGCTCCATAATAAACTTTGCTTTATTGGTTAATAATTTTACTTGATATTCCATTAATCCCAACATATATTTCTTTCTTTTATTGTATCCCAAAAATCTAATATTGTAGTAATCATTTATAATATCATATACATTTGCATATTTTTTTAATCTATTTTTTTCTGTAAATAAATTCATATTTGTCAATGATTTTGTTACAGTTAAATTCAATGTTTTTTCCACCATATTGATATGTTCATCAAAATTTTTTGATAATAAATTAGGAAGAACACCCGGGTAAAATTTTAATGTAAAATCAATCTGTACATCGGTACACATATCGATTTTTTTCTTAATAATAGGTGTTTTCTTTTTGCCACTATGTGTTTTTTCCGTCATCAAATATTCCAAAAATTCATTGTAATCGGTAGTCCATGTCCCAATTGGTAATTCCGTGACCTTAATTGTATCAGCGCTAATTACTTTATATTTCCCTTTAATTAAATATTTTTTCTTTTTTCCATAATTTTTAATAACAGTACCATTGAAATTTTCATAATATGGATGCAATTCAATATTATTTTTCTTTCCGTCGATTTTATTTTCTACATATTTTATAATTTCTCCCAAATTATATGATGTTCCTTCATAACTAAAACCGGTTCCAATCCCCTTTCCCCCATTAACCAATACATATGGTATAATTGGTAAATAAAATTCTGGTTCTACTTGTAACCCATCATCGTCGTTATAATTTAAAATCGCTTTATCTTCTTCTCTAAAAATGAATTTTGTTAATGGATTCAATGCTGTGAAAATATATCTTTCGCTAGCATGGTCTTTACCACCCATTAACCTTGTTCCAAACTGTCCATTCGGCATCAAAACATTTACATTATTAGAACCCACATATTCTTGTGCCATTCCAATAATACCTTTTATTAAACTCATCTCACCATGATGATAACCAGAATGTTCACTTACATATCCGGCTAATTGTGCAACTTTAATTTCATTTGTTAAATTTCTTTTAAAACATGAAAACAAAATCTTTCTCGTACTAATTTTCCAACCATCCATCATATTTGGAATAGAGCGGTCACAATCGTATTTCGAAAAATGCTTCATTTCTTTATCCACAAAATCTTCATATGAAATATGTTTCGTTTCTGAATTCAATACATCATCTTTATCATAATTTTCCAACCATTTTTTTCTATCATCCGCACGATGTTTATTAAATACTTTATCAATCGAATCGCTGCATTTTTCACTATATTTAAATGTAATCATTTTCTTATTTTTAAAATATTGTTTGAATTCTTTTGACGAACTTGTACCCAAACCTTTAAAATATTTAATTTTCCAACCTTTTCCTCCATTGTTGGCTTCTTTCCATTTCGCATATTTACTCTCATTATAGAAATCCATCTCTTTTTTACCCTTTTTCGCTTTCAAAATGGGTGTATTCATAAATCCAAGAAAATCTTCTATCTCAATTAACTCTTTCCACTGTGAATGAAACATATTAATACACAATCCTTTAATATGCGAACCATCCAAATCCTGATCCGTCATAAACAACACTTTACCATATCTCAAATGTTTTTGAATTAATTCTTTTGTATATTTTTTTCCTGTTACCAATCCTACAATTTTTTTGATATTTGTAATTTCAGCATTAGCATTGATTCTTAATTGAGAAATGTCTTTCGTATTTAACAATTTCCCTTTCAATGGGAATACACCAAACCAATTTCTATCTTCCTTGCTTAATCCAGATACAATACCTGCTTTTGCTGAATCTCCTTCGCATAATATTAATGTACATTTATTACTTTCGGATGTACCGGCTTTATTGGCATCCATTAATTTTGGAATACCTCTAATACTCGTCGTCTTTTTACCGTCGTTTTTTTTCGCCGCTTTATTTGCTTTAACTTCGTTTAACGCAATAGCTGATTCCATGACACCCATCTTCGCCAGTTTTTCAATAAATTTGTCGCTTACTTCACATCTAGAACCAAATTTAGCAACAGGTGTATTAATACACTCTTTTGTTTGACTATCAAATGCCGGATTTTCAATAATGCAATTCAAAAACAACATCAGCTGCTCTTTGATTGTAATTGGTTTAACTCTGATTTTCTTCTTCTTTTCAATATAAGTAGCCATTTTTTTAACAATTTGATTCATAATATAATCAACATGTTTACCCCCTTTTTTCGTATTAATACCATTCACATAAGAAACCTGTGTGTATTCATCCAAAGGACTTATACAAATTGCATATTCCCACCGGTCGTTTACCTTTTCATACAATCGTTTTGTTTCGTCTTTTTTACCAATATACCTATCAATATATCCTTCAAATGTTTTAATGGGTACTGTTTCTCCGTTAAATTTAACACGTATTGATTTATCCGTTACGGCTGCGATGTCCCATGTACGTTTCTTAAACATTTGAAACATATCATCGGTTAAACCTTTCAATCCAAATCTTTCATAGTCGGGTAGCCAAGATACTTTAGTGTATGGTTTTACTAATGAACTAGTTACGGTTGGTTTGCAAATTTTACCCAAATTATATTCAAATCTTTGTTTGTAATGTTTCTTTCTGATGTGGTCAACTGTTTCAATCTCCCCCCATTTAGCATAAATTAAAACGAGTTTAAAACCGAAACCATTTTTACCACCAACAATTTTCTTTGCTTTTTTATCATAATTTGTTCCTGTTCTCAAATGACCAAAAATCATCTCTGGAATCCATAATTTATGTTCTGGGTGTTTTTCAATATCAATACCATTACCATCGTTTAACATCGTTATCACACCCGTTTCCTGGTTTACTGTAATTTCAATATTTTTAACTGGTATAATTTTTTTACTTTTTTTCTTACCGTTTAAACGAACATAATGGTCTCTAGCATTAACAATACCTTCGTCGAAGCATTTATATAAACCAGGAACCCAATTATAAGTTTTGTATTTCATTTCTTCACCATCTAATAACCAACCATTTTCGGCATCAAGCTCGACGCTACCAATATATGTATCGGGTGCGTCTTTGATATGTTCGATATCAGTCTTTTTCTGATATTTTTGGTTTAAGTCATCTTTTTTAGTCATTGTGTTTAATTTATGATAGATTTTTTTATATTAATTTTTATTAAATAATAAAACTAAAATCAATTTTATATTTTAAAAAAATATTGGAAAGAAATAGAAAAGAAATAGAAAAGAAATAGAAAAGAAAAATATGCGTTTGTATGGTGGAATATTTAGAAATAATTTTTTCTTATTCTAATATATATAAAATGGGAAGAAATTGGAAAAGAACAGATGACCGCAAATACCTCGTTAATGGTAAGAAATTTGATATGCTTGTTGGTTCCAGACGTCAAGTCTGGAACGGAACCGCATTCAAAACAAACCCAGGTAAAAAAGCCCTTACCAAAAAACATTTGATGCAAAACAAACATGGCAATATTGTCTCGAGAAGAAAAAGTGCTACCGCCAAAAGACAAAAGAATTTAGGCAAATATATCGACCTTGCTCGTAAAAATAAAGGTAAGAAATTTAAGAAAATGACAAAAGGATTGGTAAGTGCAAAACGTAAAAAGAAAAAAGCAACTAAAAAACGCCGCTAATTTTAATATTTTTTAATAACTTTAGAAAAAATATTAAATTCTGCGTATATATTATAATGACCGGACTTTCAGAAAATACCGTAAATGATGAAGATGAACCGAAACCAGCTGAACAAACAAATGTTGTAGCCACACATGTAGGTGGCAGACGTCGCAGACGCCGAAAAGGTACCAAGAGTCGCAGAAAACGTACCAAGAGTCGCAGAAAAAGAAAATCAAAACCAACCAAAAAACGCAAAAAACGCAGAAAATCACGCAAAAGAAAATCCACAAAGAAACGTCGCCGACGCCGTTAATTGACTTCATTCAATATTGAATCTATATTATTAATAAAATATGTTTTACTTACAACCATATTTTTTTTAACTTTTTCACGATATTTTTTATACAATTCTATTTTTCCAATTTCTTTCTCAAACGCGAGAGAATTTACAACATCCTTAATTGAATTTCTTTTATCCCAGTCTAAACATTTAAACCCATATATGGTTTTATTATTTACGATAGATATATAAGGAAATTGATGTTTAATCAATTTCAATAATTCTCTCTCGTTTGTGGTTTTAATTCCAGAATATTTTTTAAAAATATAAAATAACTCACTTATCTCAATTTCTTCATTGGGGTCTTGTACTATTTTCTTGTTCCAAAAATCCAAGAACTTTCTGAATACTATTACATGTCGATGCGATTTGTTCATCATATTTGATAGTTTCACAAGCAACGATTGTAATTCAAATATTTCGGGTATATTTTTATACTGTATGAATTTAACCCATAAATAGCTTATTTCTGATTCTTTTAAATTACCACCTGATAAATCAATCAAATAATCGTTACAAAACATTTCAACTATTTTATCTTGTTTATTATTTTTAAAAAACAATATATTGTTGACATCACAATCCACCGTTTCTTTTAAAAATATTTCTGAATTTTCATATTGTTGCGAATAATGTATTGCAACTGAAACAATATTTAAAATATTTTGCTCTACAAAAAACTTCCAATATACCGTATTATTAATTGTTTCTTTAAAATCAATTAATCTAAAATTTTCATACACGTCGTCTGTTATTTTCGTAAATTTAAATGAAGAAATAATGTTTTCACTATTGAAGTAATCTTTATAACAAAATAAAATATGATTCAAAAATAATTTCGAATTTTCACAAAGTATATGTTTGATATTATTGGTCTTATTTAATATATTATCACCCAGGACAGTAAGAAAATATTTAGCCTCTTCTTTTGTTTTAAATAATATTGGGTAAAAATAATTAATAATATTTTGAATAGTTATCGATTCCGGGATACCATCTTTTATATTTGTCTTCTTGATATTTTCAATTATCTTATTTTTTATTTCCTGTTTATCATTCAATAAATTCTTTTTTTTTGTGATTTTGGAAAGAATTGTATATAATAATTCATCTTCCCCAATTTGCACATAATCTTTACCATCATAACTAATATAAAAATCGGTTTTTTGAATATAAAAATATTGTACCTTACCTTTCATAAATTGTGTTATGTATCTCTTTTTTTTATTATTTGTTTTATTTTCATTCTGTTTACACCAACATACAGCCTCAATTGGCAATTTATTGGATATCGCGTCATTGATTTTTTCTAAAACAAAATCATTGTTTTCATATAATTTATATAATTCCAATAATTTATTTAACGGTCGATTCATTTAATTGTCTTTCATTTTTTAGTTTAAGTTAAATTTTTTCATAAGTATTTAAAGATTAATGTGAAAAAATATATATCAAATGTCCAAGCCCAAATACGTATTGGAAATAAAAACCGTGCAAATTGCCCCTTTTAGAACATTAATGACTGCTTTAAAGGATATTTTATTAGAAACAAATATTACATTTCAGAAAGATGGTATGCGTATTATAAATATGGACAAATCCCATACTATTTTAGCTCATTTATTCCTTGACGCCGAAAAATTTGAATATTATTTCTGCAAGTATCCAAAAATTGTTATAGGTGTTAATATGTTTCATTTATTTAAATTAATTAATTCTATTGATAATGATGATACATTAACTATATATATAGAAGAAGCCGAATATTCTGACGGTATTGTGAATTATCTCGGGTTAAAGTTTGAAAATGGTGAAATCCAACAGTGTAAAAATCAAAAATTGAAATTAATAGAGCCTGACGAGGAAGAACTGGAACTACCAAGTGTACAATTTTCTTCCGTTATTAATTTACCTTCGAGTGATTTTCAAAAGATTATTAGGGATTTGTCAAACATTTCTGGGAGATTAGAAATAAAATCTGTAGGTAATGAATTGATATTTAGATGTCAAGGTCCATTTGCTAACTGCGAATTAAGTCGTACGGAAATGGACGGACATACTGAATTTATTCAAAAACAAGACGCTGATACTATTATACAGGGCGAGTTTTCATTGAAAAATCTCGGTTATTTCATCAAATGTACCAATCTATGCAATTCAATTGAAATGTATCTTGAAAATGATTTACCATTAATTGTTAAATACGCCGTTGCCAGTTTGGGTGAAATTAAATTATGTCTCGCACCACTCCCAAATCAAAATCGTTAATATTATAAAAATTTATTAAAATTTATAATATTAAAAATTGTATTAAAGTATTGAAATTGTATTAAAATTGTATTAAAGTATTAAAATTTATTAAACAATTCTAACTTATATTTTTCTTTTATATAAAATAAAATAATGGATATACCAACTATAAATGATAGATTTTTTAGATTTTCAGTTATACCCAATAAAATAAGCAAAGGACCAAATAAAATTATATGTATATTTAAAAAATCCTCTTTAAGAAACACGACTTTTATATTACTAATTATTAATAGCACGCCAAGTATTATAATGAAATAATTATAAGGTTTTATTACTTTTTTAAAACTTAATGATAAAAATAATAAAGCTAAAAATATATTTATTATTTTATTTAAAATCATTTATATATTATGCGAATACAAGCACAATAGATAATTTATCGCAAAAATATTTCAGGTAATACCAAAAATCTTTTTAATAATTTGGTTTATGCTTTTTAAATATACAACCCTGAAAAGAAACATCTTCGATTTCATTTAATTCTTTCACATTTTGATAATTCAATGTTGATGTCCAAATTTTGAGTATACAAAATGACTTCTTTGGTGAAACCGTAATACCAGTTATCGTTTTCAATAATAATTTGTTATTAGTCAATGATTCACCTGCCACCATATAAGAAATATTTTTCCACACTTTCGGAATACTTTTATTTGTTATTTTAAAAGAAAAACAACCTCCTTCGCAATTTTGAGGGTCTTCCCACATTGGTAAAATTCCCTTCCTCATAAAAAACAACATACAATTTTTAATCATTTGTTCTGGTAAACTATTAACTAAAGCAATAACATTTTCTACATGAGATACTTCCAAAATTTTAATGTAACTTTTCAAAGACCAATCTGTATTATGTGGTAAATGTGCCCATAAAACCCATTTATCAGACAATTTATGTTTATTTTTAGAGCATTTTACAGGGGAACTTTCCATTCTGGAACTTTCCATATAGTTATTAATAGTTAAAATTTCTTTAATTTGTTTTCTTTATTGTATTCATTTATTGTATTCATTTATTGTATTCATTTATTGTATTCATTTATTGTATTCATTTATTGTATTCATTTATTGTATTC
>MDTF01000660.1_pt1 | contig 12849 bp, 14 predicted proteins | sample 811191 | NCBI WGS metagenome assembly MDTF01 (sample SAMN05326649, study PRJNA326480) | marine metagenome | isolation source: seawater | place: Southern Ocean | collected 2011
CAATACTTATTAAAATCCATAAGCCAAAAGCAGAATAATCAACTAGTGTGAATCCTTTCATAATTAATTTTAAATATAAATATATAAATTATTTAAAATGTCAGACAAAATTGAATTAAAAGAAGTTAATCTAGACAAGTTTCCCAAACAGGTTTGTTAGATTCTGTTAGGGCTGAATTCTTATTAAAACTTGAAGGTTCTGTTGTAATATTAGTAACACACCATATATATATTTTGATTAAATGATTTTAGATATACTTCATAATCTTTAAGTAAAACTGATTTTATTATTTAAACCAATAAAGCAATCCTATTCCAAACCCACACCCTTTTATCGTATATCCGTCTATATTTGAAGAATTATTTAATTGAGTTGAATAGGATACTCTGGCAGACGCATTAGATCCTAAATCAAATCCCAGACCTAATCCACCTGAAAAAGATGTTTTTTTCACCACATCAGTATCAACATCTCCTAATGCCATACCAATTCCGACCCCACCTGTTATGTGAAATCCCGAAGTTTCTCCACCTGTATAGAATTTAAGAATTATAGGAATTCCTAAAGCTTCTGATTCATCAGAAAATCCAAATGAAATACCATATTCAATAGACGTAGCTTGACTTAATACTGAATTATTATAAACTCCTACAGAAAAAGAACTTACGTTAGCTGTGCTTAAACTTAAACCTCCCATCTCAGACCCAGAAATTGAAGCTTTGGAGCTTCCATAACCCACTCCAATTCCGAATTGTGAATATGAGTAAATAGTGATAATGCGAATAATAAAATTATTTTTTTCATAATATTTATTTTAGCATTGAATTTAAATTGAATATAGTAATGAAAAACTGTTTTCTCCCTTTATAGATTATTATGTCTTTGTATAGTACAGGTTTTTTTAGCTTTAAATAAGTTCATTGATAATTTCTAATTAAAAAGGGACTCAATTTCTTGAATCCCTTTTGGGTGGAAGAGCGGTCTCGAACCGCCGACCTCCTGAACCACAATCAGGCGCTCTAACCTACTGAGCTACAACCACCATTTAACAAGGTGCAAATTTATATTATTTTATGATATAATTATTAATTCTTTTAAAAAATTTAGTGTAAAAAATATATGTTATGATTTAATATTTTTCAAATTTTGGAAGTTATATGACAGTTTGTGTTTAAAAAAATGATTGATTAATCAATGTTAAGTTTTTTTAATTACTACCTATTTTCGAAAACAACTATCCTACGACTATTAAAAATTAAATTTTAAACTTCTGATTATAAGATGTTTATATTTTAATTTTTAGTTGTAATTCTAACAACAAGTAACATTAGACAAGCAATAATAAAATCTTACAAAAAATCGGAATTATACAAAGAGATAGTTGTGTTTACAAGAATATTAATAAGATTTAAAATAACTTGATTTATTTATTGGATATTAATTGCTTAACCATTTCTTTTAGTTCATCAATTTCTGATTGTTGTTGACTCATTTTAATATCTTGTTCTTTAAGTGCATTAATAAGCACAGGTACAAGTCCTTGATAGTTTACTGCTAACATCTCATTTTCGTCCACACTTACTAGTTCAGGAAATACCTTTTCTATGTCTTGAGCCAATACACCTATTTTTTGTTTACCGTTTTTTTTCATTTTGTAAGACTTACCATCTATTAGTAATAGTCTTGAAAGTGTAGAACCAAGTGATACGATGTTTAATTTAAGTCTCGCATCAGATGAAACCACTACATCGCCACTTACAATTAAATCATCCGCAAAAGTTGCATCATCTCCTGACAATGTAAGCACAGCATTGGAAGCTGTTCTTAAACCTGCTGCATAAACAGTAGCTCCAGAATCTTCTCCCATATAAACTGCTGTCACATCGGAATTACCAAGAACAACAGAGTTATCTGTCACACCTGAAGCATTATAACCAATCATTGTTTGATTAGTAGCATCACTTGTACTTGCCATCGCATTAAAACCTAATGCCGTGTTGTTATCTCCTGTATTGTTGTTATATAAAGACTGATGCCCAGATGCTGTATTGTAAGACCCTGTAGTGTTAGATATCAAAGACCCATAACCAGATGCTGTATTATTACCACCTGACGTATTAGCATTTAAAGACTCATACCCTGATGTTGTATTATAAGACCCCGTGGTATTAGCATATAAAGACCTCCATCCAGATGCTGTATTATTTGATCCTGTGGTGTTATATCTTAAAGACTTAAACCCTAACGCTGTGTTACTATCTCCTTTGGTGTTATATCTTAAAGACTCATACCCAGATGCTGTATTATTAGCACCTTTCGTGTTAGCAAATAAAGAATTATATCCAGATGCTGTATTATAACTCCCTATAGTGTTAGAATTTAAAGCTCTTGTTCCATTAGAAGTGTTACCTCTTTGCGCATTTAAAATAAATCCGATAGATAATGCGACAATTATAATTAGTTTTTTCATAAGACTAATATAAATGATTGTTAAAAATAAGTAACCCTAGAACTGCTAAAATTTAAAGTTATGAACGAAAAGTATAATCCAACAATAAAATAATCTTAAAAGAGTATCAATAATAAGGTTTTTCTTAAGGAAATAATACATTCCTTAAGTCATTTACATCTTACTTAAAGTAAAATAGTGATATGAAAAAAAAATCAGTAATTGATATCTTGCCATTGCAGTTATTCTTTTATTATTCTTTCTTGTTAGGACTAAACTTACGTTGGGTATGTATGGAAGATTGTTTGCTTTAAATTAATATTTGAAAAATAATAATAAAAACCATAAATAGGCACTGACACATAATGTGTTGTAACCACCTTTTAACGAGGAACTAATTTAATAGGTTAGTTAGAGATTTAAAAAAAATTATTTAATATCGTTTAAATTATTTATCCCAATAACTCTATTTGTAGTGAACCCTTCTGCATTATTTACGCCGATTAGCCTTCCTAAATCAGAGGAACGATTAATTACATCATTTAAAAAATTCTTTTTACTAATTAATGTTTCAGGTTCATTATTATTTGGATCAAAAAATTGAGATTTATATGCTTTTATCGATTCCAATTTAAGATTAACAAATCCAGAGATATCCACCAAAAAATCAGGAGAAGAATTTTTCCATTGAATGTAATGATAAACAGATTTAGGCCTCCAAGAAGATTGATAAGAGTCCCCTGATTTAGTTTTGACCTTAACCAGTCCACTTAAAAAGCAAGAATCACTAACTAAACTGGCTCCTTTTGGATGATCAATATGCCTATCATCTTGAGCATTACAAAGAACTATTTCTGGTTTATATTTTCTTATATATTCAATAACTTTTAATTGATGAATTTGATCATTTAAAAAAAATCCATCTTTAAAATTTAAATTTTCTCTAATAGAAACTCCTAATATATTAGACGCATTAGTAGATTCATAATCTCTGATTTCTGCACTTCCTCTTGTGCCTAATTCCCCTCTTGTTAAGTCAATTATACCTACTTTTTTACCTTTTGAAATTTCTTTTGCAATCGTACCACCACATCCTAATTCTACATCATCTGGATGAGCACCAAAAGCCAATATGTCTAATTTAATTTCTTTCATATTTTATTTAAAGCTTGCGCTAAATCTGTTTCTAAATCTATATAATCTTCAATACCTACAGAAAATCTTAATAAACCATCTGAAATCCCGAACTTTATCCTTTGTTCTTTAGGGATTTTAGCATGAGAGGTTAATGCAGGAGATGTAATTGTAGACTCTACTCCACCTAGACTCATTGCTGGTTTAATTATTTTTAAGAACCTTGTAAACTCATTAGATTTTTTTTCATCTTTTAATTCAAATGAAAGCATTCCTCCAAAACCTTTCATCTGTTTTTTTGCGAGTTCGTGTTGTGGATGACTTTTCAAACCTGGATAATATACGGTTTTAATATTTTTATTATTGTTCAAAAAATCCGAAATCTTTAAAGCATTTTCGTTTTGAGCATTAACTCTTAATGATAAAGTTTTAATGCTTCTATCTAAAAGCCATACTGTATGTTCACTTAAATTACCACCATAATTTATTGAAGATTCAAAAACACGATCAATAATGTCGTTACTGGATGATATTGTTCCCGCTAAAATATCGCTATGTCCCCCAAGATATTTTGTGGCACTATGAACTATAATGTCTATACCAAAATCGTTTGGGTTTTGGTTAATTGGACTTGCAAAAGTATTGTCAATTATAGAAATTAAGTTATTTTTTTTAGCTAAATCAGAAACTTGTTTTAAGTCAACTAACTTTAAAAGAGGATTACTGGGAGTTTCAATATATATGATTTTAGTGTTTTGTTTTATTTCTCTTTTGTAATCATCGATCTCTAAAGATTCAACAAAGGTATAATCTATATTAAACTTCGTAAATTCTTTTACAATTAAATTCAAAGTTCCTCCGTATAAAGAAGATTGAAAAACAACATGATCTCCCGATTTAAGAAAGGAGAACATTGAAGCAAATATTGCAGCAATTCCTGATCCAAAAATTAAAGATTTTTCACAATTTTCTAAGGAAGATATTTTTTTTGAAAGTGCTAGTTGATTTGGAGTATTAAAATATCTAGGATATTTATTATGTTCTACATCAATATAATCATAGGCAGTACTTAAATAAATAGCAGAAACTACACCTTTATATTTTTTATCTAACAATTCTCCATGATGAATGCAACGTGTGTTAAATCCTTTTTTTTTTTTCATTGCTATTAACTCTTAATCCAATCTAAAACAACAGGATCATCTGGTTTAACTCTGGGGGATACAATTTTCACTAAAAAACCTTCTTTATCTATTAGATATTTCTGAAAATTCCATTTTACAGATGAATCTTTGTACCCATTTCTATCTTTTTCAGTCAAAAACTTATATAACGGATGCATGGCAGAACCTCTCACAGATATTTTTTCCATCATTGGAAATGAAACACCATAGTTTTCTAAACAAAATTTAGCAATCTCCTCGTTTGAACCTGGTTCCTGCCACAAAAAATTATTAGATGGAAAACCTACAATAACAAAATCATCGGACTTGTAGTCTTTATATAATTTTTCTAATATCTCGTACTGATAGGTCAAGCCACATTTTGAAGCTGTATTTACAATCATTACTTTTTTCCCTTTCAAACTTGACATGTCAAATTTATTTCCTGATAAATCAGTAATTTCAAATTGATGTATTGTTTCTTTCATTTGTTTAAAGTTTTGTGTAAAAGTAAACTGACTTATAAATAAGATTAGTAAAAAAATTGAGTTTTTCATAGATGACAAATATAGGATAACTTATAATATTTCCGCACTCAATCCAGCTTGAAGTAATTTTGTACACCTCGGCTTAAGATCAGAAATTGAACCAGACTTTACACCACATTTACCTTTATAATGAACTATAAGCGAGCACTGTTCAGCCTGTTCGGATGAGTGATCACAAACTTTAATTAAAGTTTTAATGACATGGTCAAAGGTATTTTCGTCGTCGTTGTAAAGAATAATTTCATTTTCATGATCTGTTTCAGTCATAACTAATTCTTTCTCTGATATTTTTTCTTTAGTACTCATATCAACTCCAATTTACGAAATTTTAATTCGAGCTACTTGCTTCAATAATTAAATTGAAATCCTTAGCAGATAAGGAAGCTCCACCAATAAGACCCCCATCTACATCTTTTTTGTTAAAAATATCGTTAGCATTTGATGGTTTTACACTTCCTCCATATATTATAGAGACGTTTTCAGAAACACTTTTACCATACGATTCAAAAACACAATTTCTCACAAACTCATGCATTTCTTGAGCTTGTTCGGGTGATGCTGTTTCTCCTGTACCAATCGCCCAAACTGGTTCATATGCTAAAATTATCTTTCCCCAGAATTCTTTATCCATTTTTAATATTGTATTATCTAGTTGTCTTCTTACAACTTTGAAGTGATTATTTGATTTCCTATCCGAAAATTCTTCTCCAAAACAAAAAATAATATTTAAATCATTACTTAAAGTAAACCTAACTTTCTCTAACAAAATTTTATCACTTTCATTAAAATAAGCCCTTCTTTCAGAATGTCCAATTAAAGCTCTAGATATTCCAATACTTTTTAACATTTCAATAGATACCTCGCCAGTATACGCTCCCTCTTTATTTTGATGAACGTTCTGGGAAATCACTTCAATAGAAGAATTCTTAAGTAGATCAACAGAGCTTTTTAAAAAAGGATAAGCAGGTGATATCATTACACTTACATCTTTATGATTTTCAAATTCTTTTAATTCTTCAATAAGAGATTTAGTCTTATTAAAATTATTATTCATTTTCCAATTTCCAGCTATAATTTTTTTTCTCATTATTTATATTTTTTTAATCAAGTTTAACTTTTGGATCTAGCCAAGAATAAATTACATCTACAAAGATATTAATCAAAATGAATATAAATGCAATAGTTAGTACAGCACCCATTAATACAGGAACATCTAAAGTGTTTAGAGAGTCTACTATTTGTTTACCAAGCCCATTCCATCCAAAAATATATTCAACAAATACAGATCCAGCTAACATACTTGCAAACCAACCTGACAAAGCAGTAATCACAGGATTTAGTGAATTTTTAATTGCATGATTTTTAATAATCTGAAATTTTGTTAAACCTTTTGCATATGCTGTTCTAATATAATTTTGAGATAATACTTTCAAGAGAGAATTTCTCATCATTTGAGAAATAACTGCAACAGGTCTAATACCTAAAACAATAGATGGTAAGATCAAATTTTTTAAATTTATTGTTAAATTATCTCCATAATCATCAAGTTCATATAAACTACCTGTCATGTTCAGTCCAGTAATATCGTTTAATACATATCCAAATAACCATGCAAACAAAATTGCACTAAAAAAAGAAGGGACACTCATGCCCAGTGTACTCAAAAATTGAATGGAATAATCAATCCAAGTGTTTTTATTTAAGGCTGAAAAAATTCCCAAAAACATACCCAGTATTATAGCTATAATAATGGAGGATATTGCTAATATAGCCGTGTTAGGAAAAGTATTCTTAATTATTTCGATAACTGGAACACCATTCTTTTGATATGATTCTCTTAAATAAGGTGTTTTAAAAACAATATTAAAATCTTTAAAGGATAAAAAATTTATAAAATTGTACTTATCTTCTGTTAAAAAAGAAAGATTATTGGAATTATTATAATGAATTGAAACTAGAGACAAGTCATTCAAATAATATAGATATTGAACAAAAACAGGTTTGTCAAAACCATATTTTTTTTTTAAAACAATCAGTTGTTCTGAATTTTCATTTTGATCCAACATCATCTGAGCAGGATCTCCAGGCAATACATTAAAAAGAAAAAAAATAATAGTTATGACTCCAAATAAAGTCAAAAACATATTAGATAATTTTTTTAATATCCAATACATAATAGTTTTATTTTTCTTCAAGATGAATTAAAGCAAAAACAGAATAGTTAATCATATCTTGATAATTTGCATCAATTCCTTCACTAACAAGAGTTTTACCTTGATTATCTTCAATTTGCTTTATTCTTAATATTTTTTGAATTATTAAATCAGTGAGCGAACTAACACGCATTTCTCTCCATGCTTCTCCATAATCATGATTTTTATTCTCCATTAAGGATTTTGTATTGGCTAAATGAATATCATATAAACTTAATGCATTATCCAAATCTAAATCAGGTGATTCTACCACTCCTTTTTCGATTTGTATTAATGACATAATAGAATAATTAATAATGCCTTTAAATTCTGATACTTGTCCTTCGTCTACTTTTCTGATTTTTTTAGTTTGTAAGCTTCTAATTCTTTGCGCCTTTATAAATATTTGATCAGTCAACGAAGATAATCTAAGAATCCTCCAAGCACTCCCATAGTCTTTCATTTTATTTAAAAAAAGATCTCTACAGTTTGAGGTAACTAAGTCGTACTGGTTTGAAGTTTTTATTGCCAAATTAAATTTTATGTAAATTTCGTTGAAATAATTTAAATAGGTAGTTTAGTTTTGTAAAAGTTATTAAAAAAATAAAAATGACGATCAATTTAAATGGAAAATTAATGGATTTATCTTTACCCAAAGTAATGGGTATTTTAAATGTCACACCTGATTCTTTTTACGATGGGGGGAAGTTTAGTTCAGATAAAAAAGTTTTAGATCAAGTTGAAAAAATGATATTGGACGGAGCTGATATAATTGATATAGGCGGTTACAGTTCCAAGCCAGGAGCTAAAGAAGTTAAAATAAAAGAAGAAATTAATAGAGTCATTCCAACTATTGAATTAATTAAAAATAAATTCAGCGATATAATATTGTCAATAGATACTTTTAGAAGCCGGGTAGCTCAAAAGGCTGTTCAAAGTGGTGCATCCCTGATAAATGACATATCAGCAGGTGAATTAGATTCAAATATGTTTAAATGCGTTGCCGAACTAAAAGTTCCATATATCCTTATGCATATGCAAGGAAATCCTCAAAATATGCAAAAAAATCCTAGCTATAAAAATGTAATAAATGAAATTGTAACTGATCTATCCAAAAAGATTTTTTTAGCAAGAAAAGCAGGCATAATAGATATTATTGCTGATCCAGGTTTTGGTTTTGGAAAAACGTTAGAACACAACTATGAAATATTAAATAACTTATCTTTCTTCAAAGAACTAGACTGTCCCATTTTAGTAGGATTGTCTAGAAAATCTATGGTATATAAACTCCTTGATAAAAAGTTAGAAGATTCTTTAAACGGAACTACGTGCTTAAACACTATTTCTATTTTAAACGGGGCTAAAATACTTCGAGTTCATGATGTGAAAGAAGCAAAAGAAGTTATTAAAATAACTTCTTTTTTGAACAAAAACACTTAATTCATTTTTATTACTTTTATATAAATTCTTTAAATTGGATAAAATAAATTTTTTTCTTCCTGAATTCATAAACGTAATTGATATAATTCTCGTTGCAATTCTACTTTACTACGTTTATAAATTAGTCAAAGGCACTGCAGCTATCAATATACTCGTTGGAATTGTTATAATCTATTTAATTTGGAAATTAACTGATATTCTAGAGATGAATATTTTAAGTAATTTACTGGGGCAATTTATTAGTGTTGGAGTTTTTGCGCTCATTGTTGTTTTTCAACAAGAAATAAGAAAATTTCTTTTAATGTTAGGGTCTAACAATCTAACAAATAATAAATTATATTTTAAATATATAAATATTTTTAAACCCTCAAGAGAAATTAATCAGATGAATATCGAGGAGTTTTTGAAAAGCTGTCAAAAATTAGTTAAAACTAAAACTGGTGCTTTATTTATTATAGAAAGAAACAATAGTTTAGACTTTATAAAAAATACTGGCGATAATTTATATTTAGAAATTTCAGCTCCTATAATTGAAAGTATTTTCTATAAAAATAGCCCTCTTCATGACGGAGCTGTTCTTATAGATGGAAATTTCATTACTGCTGCAAGAGTTATTCTACCTGTTTCAGAGAACAAAAACATTAATTCAAGACTTGGCTTAAGACATAGAGCAGCATTTGGAATAACTGAAAAAACAGATGCTATTGCTATTGTAATATCTGAAGAAAATGGAAAAATTTCATTTATTAAAAATGGAGAAATATTTTCTCATAAAAATAATGAAAACCTAAAAACTATGATTGAGGCTGAAATGGTGTAGTTTCAGGTTTTTTAAATTGAATTTCATAAAGATTTCTATAATATCCATTCTCTTTTTTTATTAATTCTTTGTGAGATCCTGATTCAACCAGTAATCCTTTATCCATAACTAAAATTCTATCAGAATTTAAAATTGTAGATAATCTATGTGCAATAATTATAGATGTCTTATTCTCGGTAATTTTTAAGATAGCATTTTGAATTAATTCTTCTGAATTAGAATCTATAGAGGAAGTTGCTTCGTCTAAAATTAAAATAGAAGGATTTTTTAAATAAGCTCTTAAAAAAGAAATTAACTGTCTTTGACCTTGAGATAACATTACTCCTCTCTCTTTCACATTATAATTATAACCATTAGGAAGTGACAAAATAAAATCATGAATTCCTATTTTTTTAGCAGCACTAATAACATTATCAAAAGAAATAGACTTATTCCAAAGTGTAATGTTATTTAATAAACTGTCAGCAAATAAAAATACGTCCTGTAATACAATTGATATTTTTGATCTTAAAGAAAAAATATCAATATTTTTAATATCCATTTTATCTAATTTTATAGTTCCTTTTTGAGAATCATAAAATCTTGTTAGCAAGTTTACAATTGTTGTTTTTCCTGAACCAGTTGCACCAACAATTGCTACTTTTTCTCCACTTTTAACATTAAAAGAAATATTTTTCAATACATCCTCTCCTTCATTGTAAAAAAATTCAATATTTTTAAAATCAATATTCCCCTTTAGTGAATCAGCAGATAATTTTCCTTTATTTGGTATTTTACTACTGGTATCTATTATTTTAAATACTCTATTTGCTGCAACCATTCCCATTTGAAGAGTGTTAAACTTATCTGCTATTTGCCTTAAAGGACGAAATAGCATTTGAGAAAGTTGAATAAAAAGAAATATAATCCCAAGTGTAATTTCTGTGTCTAGTAATATCACATTTAATCCTCCATACCAAACAATTAGTCCGACTGTAATTGATGTGGAAAGTTCAGCTATCGGAAAAAAAATAGAATTATACCAAACTGTTTTAAGCCATGCTTTTTTATGTTTTTCATTAATTTTAATGAAGTTTTCATATTCTATTTTTTCTCTGTTAAAAAGTTGAACAATTTTCATTCCAGTCAATCTTTCTTGAACAAAGGAATTTAAATTTGAAATTTCGCTTCTCACATCTGTAAATGCAACCTTCATTGATTTCTGAAATTTCCTTGTAGCAAATAAGATAAATGGAAGAACAATAAAAATTGTTAAGCTAAGTTTCCAACTTAAAGCTAGCATAACTAGAATAACTAATAACATTTGTAATAAATCCGCTACAATCATAAACAGTCCTTGACTAAAAATACTAGCTATAGTTTCCATATCATTAACAGCTCTTGTAACTAATTTTCCTACTGATGATTTATCAAAATACGCCATTTTAAAATTTAGAATATGCTTAAAAAGTTTTACTCTAAGATCATAAACTACATTTTGCCCAAGAAGGTTAGCATAGAAACTAAATAAAAACATAAAAATGACTGTTAACACAAGATTAAACAGCATAAAACATATTACATATATAAAATCATTATATCGCCCTAAAGACAAATAGTCATCGACTGCAATCTTTATAAGATAAGGAGTTAGAGTAGAAAAAATAGATATTAAAATTGCTGAAATGGCTACAAAAACAAAAGTCGGTTTGTAAACAAGTACATAACCTAATAATCTTTTAAAAAGTTTTAAATCTAGAATATTAGAATTTTTACTCATCTAATAATGTGTTTTTAGGATAAATAATATTAGTTAAATATAAGCCTTGTGCTGGTACGGAATAGCCTGCTTCCTCTCTGCTTTTACTTTTAATCACTGAGTCCAAGTGATTAATTTCATGCTTTCCCTCCCCAATTTCAATCAAAGTCCCTACAATAGCTCTAACCATATTTCTTAGAAAACGATTGGCTGATATTTCAAAAACCCAATGATTTTCTTTAAATGTCCATCTAGCATTAGTTATAATACAATTAAAAGTATTTACGTCAGAATTAGATTTAGAAAAACATTTGAAGTCCTGATAATTATAGAGCTTTAGAGCTGCAAGATTCATTTTATAAAAATCAATATCTTTTTTTAAATAATAAGAACTATTAGCTAGAAAAGGATCTTTAAATGTGTTTAATTTGTACTGATAAGTTCTACTTAAAGCACCAAACCTAGCATGAAAATCGTCTTTAACTTCAAATAAATTTTTAATTGATATATCATATGGCAAAAAGGAATTTGATTTATAAATAAAATCTAATTTATTTACTATTAAATTACTGTAATCAAAATGTGCACAAAAATAAGAAGCGTGTACTCCTGAGTCAGTTCTTCCGGCTCCAACAATACTTATTTTTTCATTTAAAATTATAGAAAGACATTTCTCAATTATTTCTTGTACAGAAACAGATTTAGGCTGAATTTGCCAACCATGATAATTAGCACCATTAAAAGATAATTCTAATAAATATCGCAACAGAAATACTACTTTTGAGTTAAAATTCAAATATAACTTAATAAGAAAGTCAAAAAAATAATTCTTTGAAAAAAATTTTATTATTATCGGACACACATAGCTATATTGATGACGGAATAATTAAATATGCCAAACAAGCAGATGAAATATGGCATGCTGGTGATATTGGAAAAATTGGGGTTTTAGAGGAGTTAGAAAAGATAAAAAAGATCATTGCTGTTTATGGAAATATTGATGATCATGTTTTAAGAGCTGATTTAAATGAAACAGAAAGTTTTTATTGTGAAAAAGTAAAAGTATGCATGATTCACATAGCTGGTAAACCCCCTTATTATAATAAAAAAAGTAAGTCTTTAATAAGATTAGAAAAACCAAAGGTTTTAATATGTGGTCATTCTCACATATTAAAAGTGGAATATGATAAAAATAATAATGTGTTATTCATGAATCCCGGAGCAGTAGGAAGGCACGGATTTCATAAAAAAAGAACTATGATAAGATTCGAAATAGATCAAGATAAAATCCAAAATATGGAGATAATAGAACTTGGTGACAGATCTAAGTTACCTCAATCTAGTTGATGATTTAATTATTGCCA
>MDTF01003240.1_pt1 | contig 12848 bp, 17 predicted proteins | sample 811191 | NCBI WGS metagenome assembly MDTF01 (sample SAMN05326649, study PRJNA326480) | marine metagenome | isolation source: seawater | place: Southern Ocean | collected 2011
TAAAGCTTGCAAGACTGAAGCAGAAGCGATACTCACCATCAGCAAAAGAAGTAAGGAGCAAGGTGAGGCCTGCCATTTTGAAAAACTTGAGGAAGGACGGTATATTGTCTATAGAACAAGAGACAAAAAAGTAATGAAAAATATTAATTATTATAGACCAGATCTAAAACAGTTTTTTACTACAGAAGAAATTGAAAATTGTTTACCAAATTCAAACCCAGGAACTATTATATAGATGTATAAAAAATGTTATCAAGGAGATAAAGTACAAGGATTAAAGAATACATGGGAAATGCATCTATGGGAATCAGATGGTGAACATAAAAAAATACTGTACGAAGACTTTGCATATGTGGAATGTGATAAATCAGAAGAAACTATAAAGTCGATAACTGGTGATTCTTTAAAACCAACACTTGATTTCTATTATACTCGAGGTAAAAACAAACATAAAAACACACCAGGACTTTATTGGGCTGATATGAGAAGTAGTAATGCTATCCATCAGAAATTCCTAATTGGTGAGTATGGAACTAATGATAAACCATCTACAGGACATCAAGAAATGTTTTTTGATATTGAGTGTGAGATGTTAGACTCATTTGAGCCTGATGAAATTGCTAAAGCAAATAAAACAATTACATCCATTGCCTTTTATCATAAACAAGCTGATAAATGGGGTTGTATAGTTTTAGACCCTAAAGGTATAGTTAAAGTCGATCCTAATGCTAAACAACAAGTAGCCACTTTTAAAACAGAAAAAGACTTATTAAATTGTTGGGTACAAATTATTATAGATTCTAGACCTGATTCTTTAATAGGATACAATAGCGATAACTTTGATATGCCTTACTTATATTGGAGAATTGTTAATGTTTGTGGAAAAGATCGTGCAGACCAAATGTCACCACTTTATGGTTATGTTAACCAACCAGTAATGGCTAAAGCAGATTCAAATTCATTTTTTACAAGGACTGGATTTTTTGTTGATATTAAAGGTATTGAATCTTTAGACTATATGAGGTTACATAAAAAATATGGTTGGCAAGATGAACCTAGTTGGAAGTTAGATGCTATTGGGGAAAAATATGTTGGTATAAAAAAGATTGAATACGATGGTAATCTAAATGATTTATACAGAGATGATATTCAAAAGTTTGTTGATTATAACTTTCGTGATGTTGAAATATTAGTAGAATTAGATAAGAAACTAGAATACTTAGCGTTAACAAGAAACATATCACACAAAGGAAAACATAATTATAGTGAAGTGTATGCTAATACTACTACACAAGATGGAGCCATATCAGCTTATTTATTAGGTCAGGGTATTGTACCACCAAATAGAGAAATGCACCCTGAAAAAAAACAAGGTTATGCTGGTGGTTGGTTATTTTGCCCTCAAGCAGGTTTATATAAAAATATGTTTGATTTGGATCTTACCTCACTATACCCAGCTATAATTAGAACAATTAATATTGGTCGAGAAACTTATGTAGGTAGAATACTTGCAGATAATGATTTATGTAACGAAACTGGATTTATTCCACCAATTTTAGATAAGGATAATGTATTATATGACAGAAATAATCGTTTAGGATTAAATGATTTAAAAAAATTAGATTCCAAGTACTTAGTGACATTTCAAAGTGCTAAAGGGTTATATGAAAAATGGCCTGTTGGTAAAATTATAAAAGCAATTGAAGTAGGTAAATATAGAGTTGCTGCTAATGGAGCATTTTTCTCAAGTACTAAAAAATCTACTTTGTCTGTTATTCTAGAAAAATGGTTTAATGAACGTGTTGAGTATAAAAATCAAATGAAAAAAGCTTATAAAGCTAAAGACGCTGAAAAAGGTAAATATTATTACTTAATGCAGTACACAATGAAAATTTTACTTAACAGTTTATATGGTGCTACAGCAGTACCTAGTTTTAGATATGGAATGAACCATTCTATTTTAAGTGAAGCAATTACATTATCAGGACACAGAATTATCCAAGAAAGTGCTTTATGTGCTAATAAGTACTATAGCAAAATCATGGAAGGGGAAATATCAAAAGATGAATTTATATCAAAACTAGAAATATGACATTAAAAAGACAATCTATTAGAGCGAATCAAACCATATACTTAGGTACGAATAAGGAACCCTTATCCAAAGAAGAAGTAATTAAATTAAGTGAAGATTGGAATGAATCCCAAACAAACTTTTTTAAGAAAATGCTTAAACAAGGGGGTGAATTTAAAGTTAATGGGAATAAGTTTAAAACCGTAGTTCAAGAAAGAACTGATATAGACTCAAAGGGAAACAAACCAGTAACTGTACCACCTTTACCAGGTGAAAGAACATTTTAGCATGAATATAAAGATATCAAATGGGGAATTATTAGACAGAATTTCAATTCTTGAGTTAAAAAAACTAAGAATGAAAGATGCATCTAATTTAGCTGTAGTAGAACAAGAATTTTTAGAGCTAAACCCCAAATGTATGAATTTATTTACTAAAAATGATAAAACTATAAAAGTACTATATTTAGAATTATCTAGAATAAATGGTAAGTTATGGGATTTAGAAAATGAGGTAAGGGGAGGAAAACTTACAGATAAGGAATTTATAATGTCATCTAGGAACATTTTTAAATTTAATAGTAAAAGAAGTGCAATTAAAAAAGACATCAATTTAATAACAGGAAGCGAAGGTTTCGAAGCAAAAGAATATGATACCTAAAAAAATATTTCAAACATTTGAACATATAGATTTCTCTCCCGAATTTCAAAAACTAATTGATGATTGGAAGATTGAAAATCCGGAGTATGAATATCAAATATATGATAAAACACAAAGGGAAGAATTTATTAAAAATAATTTTTCAAATGAAATTTTTAATGCTTATCAAAGAATAAAACCTGGGGCATTTAAATCTGATTTATGGAGATATTGTATACTACATAAGTATGGGGGATTTTATATAGATATTGATACAGTGTGTTTGGGTAGTCTAAATATGTTTATGAGTGATGACATTGACTTTGTTGCAGCTATCGATTTAAATTTAGGTGATTTAGAATACCATAGTGTAGCCAACGCATTTATTGGTTGTACACCGGAACATCCGGTTATTGACGCATGTATTCAAAGAGTTATATCCATTGTCGATAAAGAAGCTTTACCATATAATATAATGAATTTTTGTGGGCCTGGTTGTTTAGGAATGATAATTAATAAACACTTAAAAAGAAGTGAAAAAGCCCCAATGCTAGGATTTCAAGGTAATCATAATGGAATCCAGCTAATACATTTCGAACAGTACACAGAATATATTAGGAACATAAATGGGAAAAAAATACTACAAAATAAAAATAGTCATAGGCAAATAAAAGAACTATACGATTTTGAATGTAGTAGAGTAGAAAATTACTTTGATTGGGGAAAGTTTGGGTTTAAAAATGTTAGATTTGAGGATATAGTTGATTACTCTCCTTTTAAAGTTGATGATGAAGTCCATGGATTAAAATATTTTCATAATGGAAAACCTGCTTACTTTTATTTATATAAAAATGATAAAGTTTCAAGTTGTATAAAAAAAGGATATAAATGGGAAGAACACCAACACGAAGTTATAGATAGATACCTTAATCAAGAATCAGTTGCTATTGAAATTGGGTCTCATATTGGTACTGTAACTACTAAACTTTCTAAAGTAATAAAACAAGTATATGCTTTTGAACCTATAGAGGAAAGTTATAACATGCTTAAAAGGAATTTATTGTTAAATTCTTGTCAAAATGTTAAAACACACAAAAATAAAATAGATAATAGTAATACAATTGATTCTTATGGATTTGGTAAAGTAGATTTTATTAAAATTGATGCATTTGGATTTGAAGATTATATTTTAAAAGGGGCTGAAGGAACTATAAAACAAAATATGCCCTTAATTATAATTGATCTTAAGGTAATGGATATGCTACATACAGGTAAAGAAATGTTACTTGACCTTGGATACGAAATTAAACATGAATATTTTAATGACTATCTATTTATTCCCCCTTCGTTACAAGGTGATGACTTTGGATACATGACACAACTATTTCCAAATGATAATTTAGTTGAAGTAAAAATACCGGAACATGAACATATGCGTACTTTTAGAGATAGACACATATCAGAACCTATATTTAGAAAAATCCACACATATCTACTTAATCAAGGTTTAATTAAGAATAACATAATTGATGGAGGTTCTTGGCTAGGAGATAATAGTATACCATGGGCATTAATGTTTCCTGAAAGTACAATATATTCAATCGATCCTAGTAAAAATAATTTAGATTTCCAACGTTCAGTAGCAGATTTTAATGGTATACATAATTTAGTACCAATTAATGCAGTACTATCAGATAACTCAAACCCAGTTTATACTGATTATGATGATTCTCATATGCAGTTTAATAAACAAAAAGGTAAATCAGAATTTAAATGTCATACTGTAGATAAACTTTACAGTGAGGGTATAATTCATAATATAGGATATATTCACTTAGATGTAGAAGGATTTGAACATAATGTAATAAAAGGTGCAGATAATTTAATATCTGAATATAAACCCATTATAACATTTGAACAACATATAGAATCAGATGATTATTTAGCACTAAGCAATTTAATAAAAGGATATGATTATAAGGTATACCAAATAAATGAATTATTAATTGGTAATAATCCAGACTGTAGAAATTTTATAGCATTTCCTAAAGAATTGAATGTTGATGTAAAGAATATTGAAAATAGTCTCAAATTTGAAAATTTATTTTCCCAAATATAATTTGGAAACACCAAATAGTTTATGTATATTTAAGTATGAAGCAGCTACAAGAAACACCAGACTTTATTTGTGAACCCGGTAAAATTAATTACTGTGCTTATGTTGATACAGATTCAAATTATATTGATGCCTCCCCATTATTAAAATTCTTATGGAATGATTATAATGAGATGGAGGATGCAGTTAAAGATAATAATGCTGAACAAGTAGCATTTCAATTTGAACATGAAATTAATAATTATTACACATCATTAGCTGAAGATTGTTTTAATGTACCTAAGGACCAAGATCACTTCTTAGAAATGAAAACTGAGTGTGTTATTAGATCAGCTTATTTTAGAGCAAACAGAAGATATGCACAATGGATTACTAAACAAGAAGGTATTGAAAAAGATATTCTTGATGTAAAAGGTTTGGAATTTAAGAAAGCTAATTTCCCACCAGTATTAGGAGCATTTTTTAGTGATTTATTAACTCAAGTATTAAAAGGTACTAAAAAGGAAGACATTTTAGAGCAGATTAAAGTAATGAAGAAGAAAATACTAGGTGGTGAGATACCAATTGTAAATTTAGGTAATCCAACATCAGTAAAAAAATATGATGATTATATAGGTCTTAGAGCAAGAGCCGGAGAAATGTTCAGTGGAATAAAAAAAGGAGCACCAGCTGCAGTAAAAGCTGCTATACGTTATAATGATTTACTTAGATTTTGGAAGTTAGATAAAAGTTATAATATTATAACTAAATCTGATAAAGTTAAGTGGATATATTTAAAAGATAATCCATATAAAATAGAGGCATTAGCATTTTTAGATTATGACATGCCAGATAAAATAATAGATTTTTTAGAAATGTTTGCAGATAGAAAAAATGTATTTGAATCAATATTACTAAATAAATTAGAGGGATTTTTTAATGATTTACAATGGAATCTAGACCTAAACCCATATAACTCAGCATTTGAAACAATAGAAATATAAATTATGATAAGTAAAAATAAGTTACAATCGTTCATCTCAAAATATTATTTGAGTCAATTCAATCAAGCGAATTGGAAAATAAATAATAATAACCTATCAGTTCATGTTGGTGGTCCAGGTTTATCAGCAGGAGTTTATATTAAAGACTTCCCAATTGAAGAAGCACAATTAGGTGTATTTGATAGTAATAAACTTCAAAAACTAATAGGTATAACTAGCGGTGATTTATTATTAGCAACTGAATCTCAAGGTGCATTATCTAGAAAATTAAATATTAGTGATGCTAATTTTGAATTAAGTTATTCTTTAGCATCGCCAAGTATTATCCCAAAAATAAATTTCCATAAGGATCTAGAGTGGGATATAGAATTAGATTTAACTAGAGATGATATTGATAATTTGTTAAAAGCAAAAAATGCATTATCAGAATATAATTCATTAGTAATAGAAGGTATTAAAAATTTAGATGGTAAAACAGTATGTCAATTTACATTTGGGGATAATACAGATTTTTCAAGTAAGGTTACATATCAAATTGATGGTGAAGTAAGTGATGAGTTTTTAATGTTACAAGTACCTTTTAATTCACACACATTAAAAGAAATTTTAAATGTAAATAAAGATAGTGATACAAGTAAATTTTATCTATCATCTAAAGGTTTAGGAAAATTCACATTTGACAATGAAGATATGTCATGTGTATATTATATAACAAGAAACGAACAAGTAAATTAAAAAATATGTACCAAGATTCAAATAAAGATAATGACTGGGGAACAATTCACACAGATGAATTTAAATTAAACCCTAACCATAAAAATAGAATATTCATTATAGATGATTTTTATACCAACCCAAAAGAATTAAGAAATTTTGCTATAAACCAATGGTTTTATGATGATGAAGGTTATGAAGGATTAAGAACAAGAAAGCAATTTTTCTTCGAGGGAGTTAAAGAAAAGTTTGAAGATGCTATTGGAGAAAAAATAACTGTATGGGAAGAGCATGGTATGAATGGTAGGTTCCAAAGTCATAAAGCAGATTTCAGACCAGTTTATCATTGTGATAGTCAAACTTGGGCGGCAGCTTGGTATGGTAATATAGATGCACCTTATGAAGCAGGTACTTCATTTTATGCACATAAAGAAACAAGATTAAGAGGTGGTGAAGACGATATTGGTAGAGCATTTGCAGGATCTACATGGGTTGATCCAACACCTTATGTTAAGGTTGATACCGCTGCTAATATATTTAACCGTTTAGTAATATGGGATGCAAAATTAATTCATGCCGCACCTACTTACTTTGGTCATGATATAGATACAGCAAGATTAACTCAAGTTTTCTTTTTTGACACAGTGAAATAATTTTATATACGTATAACCGAACATAAGATGTAGCTAGGGCACGTGTTATGTTTAAAATAAATTAATCGGAAGCTTCGGCTCCACAAAAACAAATGATATGAGTACATTACAACTATTAGAGAGGCACTTAAGTCCTTTCGACATTCTATTTAAGAATCACTTCAATGCTGAGGAGAAATTCGCACCAGCATTAAATTCCAAACAACCACACCCACTTAATATTTTCTATGATGACATAGGACTTCATTTTGAAGTTGCCTGTACTGGGCTAACTAAAAAAGATGTTATCCTTAATATCGAAGGGGATGTTTTAGAAATAACCTATAAAAAATCTGAAGATAAAGGAGATGATTTTGAAGGTTATATTTATCATGGTCTATCTAAAAAATCTTTTGACTTAAGATATAAGATAGCTCCTAAATTTGATTTATCAATTACTGAAGCAGAAATGCTTAATGGTTTATTGACAATCTTTATTCCCTTAGCTGATGAAGCTAAACCAAAGTCTATTAAAATAAAATAAAGGTAATTTAAGAAAAGCGTGTCCTAGCGATGTTTCTTTCGTATATTTACGTAACATAAAATAATAAAAGTTATATGGCAAGAAAAGCTAAAAGTCTAACAAAGATCGAGGATCCACGTTTAGAACCGTATTTTATCACTAAAGATGATAATTGTTACACCGTTAATGAACGGGTTATTCCCAATCAAGATCATTTTAGGTCTAAAGGGAATATCAAAGAGTATGCAAAACCCCAAAGTTATTATGCTGATCTAGGTATGGCGTTGGAGTATATAGCAAAAAACTCTCTACATAATAGAGAAACAAATGACCTAGATCAAATAATCGAGAAATTTAAATTAATAGAAACAAACATTAAAAGTTACACAAATGAAATTAGAAGCACTATTTAACGCGGTTATCGTAAAACCTATTGAAAACGAAGAAGTAAAATACGGTGGAATCATTGTTCCAGATATGGGCAAGGATTTAAACGAAAAGGGGGAAGTTATTGCTGTTGGTCCTGGACAACCGACACAATTTGGAAGTTTTTTAGAAACAATATCAAAAGTAGGAGATATTGTAGTGCTACCAACCCAAGGTTTTACTAAATTAGTATATGATGGAACTGAGTACTTAATTGGACCAGAAAACCAAATACTAGCTAGGGTAAAAAGAGAAATAAAAGTATCTGAAGTATTAGAAGATACAAAGGAAAACTTAACATCAGAGGAAATTAACGATTTAAAATACAACAAATAATGAAAAAAGTAGAATTTGGCTCTGAAGCAAGAGCAAACTTAGTAAAAGGTATTGATATTTTAGCAGATGCTGTAGTTTCAACCTTAGGACCTAATGGTCGTAATGTAGTAATTGGAAGGGGTATTTTAGATGCACCTCAAAGTACTAAAGATGGTGTTACAGTTGCTAAAAATATTGTATTAAAAGAACCTAACCAAGAATTAGGAGTACAATTAGTAAAATGGGCTGCAATTAAAACAGCTGACAAAGCAGGTGATGGTACAACAACATCAACTTTACTAGCTAGAGCAATGGTAAAAGATGGATTAAAAAGTCTTGACCAAGGAGATAATGCAGTGCAGATAAAAAGAGATATTGATAAAGCAATTAAAGAGGTGTTATACACTTTAAATAATGACATATCAGAAGATATTTCAAACGAAGAACAATTAGAACAAATTGCTACTGTATCTGCTAACAACGATGTTGAAGTAGGAAAATTAATTTCAACAGCAATTGATAAAGTTGGATTAAAAGGTGTAGTACATATTGAATCATCTAAAACAGGAGATACTTACATTGAAACTGTTGAAGGTATGCAATTTGACAGAGGTTATAAATCACCTTATTTTGTTACTGATAATAATACAATGACATCAGTACTAGAAAATCCAGCTATATTAATGATAGATGGGAAATTAAATTCAGTAAAAGAGTTATTACCAATTTTAGAAGCAGTAGGTAGCCAAGGAAGATCGTTATTAATTATCGCTGATGATGTTGATAATGAAGCATTAGCTACTTTAATTGTAAACAAAATGAGAGGTACTTTAGCTGTATGTGCTGTTAAATCCCCAGAATTTGGAGATAAAAGAAAGTTAGTATTAGAAGATATAGCTATTACAACAGGAGGTCAGGTATTCAGTAAAGAAAAAGGAATGAAACTTGATAAATTTAGTTGGGAGTGGTTTGGAGAAGCAAGAGTAGTAACCGTTGAAAAAGAACAAACTACAATTGTTGATGGTAAAGGAGAAGTTGAAGCTATTGAAAAAAGAATTGATGAATTACAGGTTCAAATAGACAAAGCAAATACTCCATATGAAGTAGAGCAACTACAAAATAGACTATCTAAATTTACAGGTGGTGTAGCTATAATTCATGTTGGTGGATTTACAGAAACTGAAATGCAAGAAAAGAAAGATAGAATTGATGATTCATTACATGCAACTAAAGCTGCTATCGAAGAAGGTATTGTACCTGGAGGAGGAGCTGCTTTATTATATGCTAGAGAAAGTATTAATGTTAACAACGTTGGTGCTAAAATAGTTTATAATGCTTGTGGTAAACCATTTGAACAAATTTTAATTAATGCAGGTTATTCTCAAACTGATGCTCAACTGTTAGGTAAATACAAATTAGTTGATTCAGGAGATAATAATTGGGCAGGAGTTGATGTTGAATCAGGTGAAGTAATTAACTTTAAAGAAGCAGGTATTATTGATCCAACTAAAGTAACTAGATCAGCATTACAAAATGCAGCATCAGTAGCAGGTACAATTTTATTAACCGAATGTACTATAACTGATGATAAAGATTCAGATGAATTTAAACAAAATGGAAACGGAAACGGAGTTCCACCAGTAAACCCAGGATTTTAATAAGTAAATAAATAAATAACTAAAAAACAATTATGAACAAACAAGAATTATTTGAGGCAATTGAAGAAAATTTCAATACCTTAGTAGCAGAACACAGTGGTACTACTAAAGCATCACAGCAGAGAGCAAGAAAAGCAGCAATGAAGATTAAAAATCTAATTTCTCCTTATAAAAAAGCATCTGTAGCAGAATCTAAATAATTTAATTGGGGGAGCTTGTCTCCCCCATTTATTTTTCGTATATTACGGCCATGTCAAAAACAAAAATAACAGAAGAAAATATCTTAATTGCTCGTAGAGTTCCACCAGGAGATAAGTGGAGACTAGTTGCAAATGAACCAGATGGTCCTACACATCCATCTCTAACAAATACTTTAGAGGCTTATATGGTAAAAACAGGATTTAAAGGAGAATATAGATTAGCACCACTTAAAAGTGAACTATTTGCTATATCTACAACAAAAGAAGAAATTAAACCAGAACCAATACAAAAGTATTCCATATATGGAGAGTATTAGAAAAAATAGTTTATTGAATGAAAAGTATAGACCTATCAGTCTAGATACATATGTTGGTAACAAACAGTTAAAAACATCAATATCTAAACAGTTAGATCAAAATGACATTCAAAACTATTTATTTTATGGACCTGCAGGTACTGGTAAAACAACATTATCTAAGATAATAATTAACAATTTAGATTGTGATTATATTTACATTAATGCCTCTGATGAACGTGGTATAGAAACTATTAGAGATAAGGTTTCTAGCTTCGCAATGGTAGCATCATTTAAACCTCTTAAGGTTGTAATACTAGATGAAGCTGATTTTTTAACCATTAACGCACAAGCGTCACTTAGAAACATTATAGAAACATACTCAGTTACAACACGTTTTATTTTAACTTGTAACTTTGTAGAACGTATTATTGATCCATTACAATCCAGGTGTCAAACAATTAAAGTTGTTCCACCAACTAAAAAAGAGGTCGCTGTACATTTAGCTAGTATTTGTGATAAGGAAAGCATAAGTTATGAACCTAAAGCCATTGGTAAAATTGTAAATAAGTTCTATCCGGACTTACGTAAAATGTTTAATACTATTCAAGCAAGCACTATTAAGGACAAGTTAACACTAGATGATTCTTTGCTTGTAAGTACTAGCTATATGACCTCTATTATTGATGAATTAAAAAAACCAAAATCATCATTTACTAAAATTAGACAAATTATTGCTGATGCAAACGTAGATGATTTTGATGAATTATTTAGATTTTTATATGAAAATGCTTCTAAATATATCCCAGGTAAAGAGGGTACAGTTGCTATTTTAGTAAATGAACATTTATATCAAGCTAATTTTAGAATTGATAAAGAAATTAATATAATGAGTTTAATCCAGAATATAATTAATAATAAATAAAGTGAAATTAATCAAAAACAAAGAAAAAATGAAAAATCAAGGAAATCCCGGTGGTCAACAACCTCAAATGAATGTTGACTTAACTACAACAGAAGGACTATTAAATTCAGAAGGTAAAAACATCTTTGAATCAGCAGTTATTCTTAGAAAAATTAGTAAATTTATTACAGGTACTGATAGTGATGCAGTAATGCCAATACCAGTATTTATTGATCCATATACTAAAAAAATAGTAGCAGATGGTATCCCAGTAGAATTAAGAGAAGAATTAGCTGAGGAAAGTATACTATTAACAGGTGGTATCGATTCTAAATAATGAAAAACATTTGGGATTGGTTAAATCAAATCAACTCAATTAAAGCTGACCCTAACTCCTTTTCTAATAAAGATTGGGAGTTATGGAATAGTTACATGGTACATAGATTTTTATCTATGAATCCTGATTTTTTGGATATAGTAAATTTTGTTCAAAAAATAAACCCACAAAATAAAAAAGAAATATACTCTGTTTATAAAGAATACATTCCTAAAAATAAAAAATGGAGTAAATATATTAAATCTAAAGTAAAACAATCAAATAAAGATTTAGTAGAACATTTATCATCATATTGGGAATGTTCATCAAAAGAAACAAGAGAATACATAGAAATTTTGGATACCGACGAAATAGGTCGTATATTGACGTCAATAGGGTTAAATAAAAAAGAAATTAAAACAATATCAAAATGACAAAAGAATTATACAATATGTTTATGACATCTGCAGAAGCAGATAAAGCTAAGGCACTTTTATCACTAAACTTATTAGGTGATAAAGGAGTTGGTATTGGTGATCATTCAACAGGTGATTATTATAAAAATGCCGAAGAAGCACTCATAATGTTAGTTGACGCTGATGACAGAATTGCTACTTTAAATTTATATTTTGGTCATAATTTAACAAATAAAACACAAGTTAATGGGTAGTTCCATATCTAAATACCACGAAACTATGAGCAGTAGAGAAATTTCGGATGCAAAATCCCCAAAATCAGATATAGCTATCTTTGAAGAAGAATATTCTGAATTATCAAATGAATTTAAAATTATACAAGAGGAAATGTATGAAATGTTTGCTCGTAAACATATGGATTATGGTTTAAATAATATTGCTTTAGGTGGTGATTTAACTCAAGCTGAGGATAAAAAGTTTTCACTAACAGGATTATGTATTAGACTTACAGACAAAATTTCACGTCTTAAAAACTTATTAATTAATGGTCGATCATTCGTTCAAGGTGAAGGTATGGAAGATACATTTATTGATATAGCCAATTATGGTATAATCGGTCTTTTAGTAGGTCGGGATAAA
>MDTF01001432.1_pt1 | contig 12845 bp, 10 predicted proteins | sample 811191 | NCBI WGS metagenome assembly MDTF01 (sample SAMN05326649, study PRJNA326480) | marine metagenome | isolation source: seawater | place: Southern Ocean | collected 2011
AGAAAAGATCTCCAAACTCCATTACCAAGAGCAAAAGCTTCTAACCTACCCATCACTATACAATTAGTTATAATTAATCCAATGAATATTGATAATTCCTTACTAACATCATAAGCATATGCTCTTAAAACTTGGTCAACTAAAATAACCATTGAAGCAACTACTACTAGTTGAACAATAATCCTGATTCTATTAGGAATTAAGTCTCTTAATAAAGAGATTATTACATTACTAGCTGCCATTACTGCAATTACAGAAAATGTCATGACAATTGCTGGCTTTAATTGAACAGTAATAGCCAATGCTGAACATACTCCTAAAACCTGCACTGTAATTGGATTATTATCATCCATTGGATCAGATAAAAGAGCCTTATTCTTTTTAGAAAATAACGGCTCACTACTCTTACTCAAAAAAAGTATTAAGGGATTGTTATTTTTTAATTTATTTATTGACATATGTCTAATTTAAAGCTATTTGCCTAGATTTTAGTGTATTAAAAAACGGAACATAATGTTGAATTCTTTCTTTTATCATATCAGAAACGCCATCTCCTGTAATAGTAGCTCCTGAAATTGCATCAACTTCATGATCATTTTTATCTAGATTTGATGGGTCATTATTAGTTTTTGAAACCATTATTCCCATTAAAGTATTTTCAGAGTCAAACAATTTTTCATCAACAAACCTTTCTTTGAACCAATCTTTTGTTATCTCTGCTCCAAGTCCTGCAGTTTCTCCTACATGATCAAAAGCAACTCCTTTAATAGTATTTAGATCCTCCTTTAAAGAAATATAACCATAAATAGCATTCCATAATCCATTTCCTCTTATTGGTATAATGTAATATTTGGAATTCTCAATATTAGCTACATATAAAGGAAAGTTTTGATCCTCAGCAGGTTTTTTAAGTTCTAGAGACAATTTAATTTGAGAAAATGGATCAACAGAATTATTAATAGAGCCATCATTTTTGAGAGCATATTTTTCCTCTATGTATTTATTAAATAAATCTTCGGCAGAATCACGATCAGTTATTATTCCAACAGTAGATAAAATATTTTGCATTTTTTCTTTTCTTACATTCTCGTTCTGTAGGTCTTTTAAAGATTGTGAAGTAAAAGCTAAAACGGTAGCTACAACTAACACCATAATAGCTGCAAATAAAAAAGTATATAAGTTCGAATCTCTGTCCATTTTATGCAATATTTATTAGTGGTTTATTAATTCTTTTTAATCTTCTCTTTACATTAGCCTCGATAACATAATGATCAATTGTTGGGGCAAAAACGTTCATAAGTAAAATAGCGAGCATTACACCTTCCGGATATGCGGGATTAAATACTCTAATAAGTATACAAAACAATCCAACAAGCAAACCATAAATCCATTTACCTTTCATTGTTTGAGCAGCTGATACAGGATCCGTAGCCATAAAAACTACACCAAAAGCAAAACCACCAACCATCAAATGATTCATCCAACTAAAACTCATTAATTCATTAACACCCCAAAGATTAAATAGCATTCCAGTTAAAGCAGCACCAATTACACTTCCTAGCATTATTCTCCAACTTCCAACTCCAGTATAAATTAAAATAAAAGCACCTATTAATACCATCAAAGTGGAGGTTTCTGCAATTGAACCAGGTATAGAACCCATAAACATATCCATAGACTGATAAGGCAATGAACTGCTACCTGAGGCCAACATTCCAAGAATTGTTTCTCCCGAAACTCCGTCAACATTAGAAGCCTCAGAAACCCATACTTGATTTCCTGACATGTAAGTTGGATAGGCAAAAAAAGCAAATGCCCTTGCTGTTAAAGCTGGATTTAAAATATTCATCCCTGTACCACCAAACGCTTCTTTTCCAATAAAAACGGCAAAGGCTACTGATAGCCCAACCATCCACAAAGGTATATCTACAGGCATAATCATTGGAATTAATAGTCCTGTAACTAAATACCCTTCATTTACTTCATGACCTCTAAAAACCGCAAAGGCAAATTCTATTGCCAATCCCACTATGTAGGAAACCGCTATCATTGGTACTATTTTCATAGATCCATGAATCATTATGTCTATAATTGTATAGTCTATATCGAGTTGTGAATAGTACTGAAAACCTGTATTATAAATTCCATAAAACAGTGCTGGAAGTAAAGCTAGAATTACGGTAATCATTGTTCTTTTAAGATCTACTGCGTCTCTAATATGAGCTCCATATTTAGTTGTATGATTAGGAACAAAAAGAAAAGTATCCAGTGCATTAAAAGCTGGAGCAAATCTTTCCCATTTCTCTCCTTTATTGAATGGTTTTTTTAAATTATCTATTGTATTTCTAATATTCATATTATTTTATTATCCAACCTCTGAAATCATTAAATCTAATCCTTGTCTTATTATATATTGTGCTTCTATTTTTGAAGAAGAAGAATAATCAATTAATGAAAAATCTTCTGGTGCAACTTCATAAATACCTAAACTTTCCATTTTTTCTATATTTCCTACCATACATTCTTTTAGTAATTGCATAGGTAAAATATCCATAGGGAAAACCTTTTCCATTTCTCCAGTAACAACAAAAGCCCTTTCTTCTCCGTTCAAGTTAGTATCTAAATCATATTTTTTATTTGGAAATAGCCAAGAAAAAGATGTTTTGTAAATGCTTGGAACCTCATTATTTACAAACGGGATCCAACCAAACATTCTGTAATGATCACCTTCTCTTAAAACAGATAATGTATTGTTATAAAAACCTAGAAAATTATCATGATTAACTTTGGAGCCAGTCAATACATCTCCATTAATAATTCTTAATGAATCATTAATATTAACACCCGCGTCAGAAATGATTTTACTTATTTCTGATCCTACTATAGTTTTATAATATTGAGGATACTTAACTGGTGGACCAGAAACGGCTATAGTTCTGATAGGATTATAAATTCCGGTCATAAAATATCTGCCAATAATTGCTATATCTTCAGCACCTAAAGTCCACACTCTATCTCCTGAATTAACAGGGTCAATATGGTGAATTTGAACTCCTACATTTCCTGCAGGGTGAGGACCCTTTATTTTGTGTATTTGAATCCCTTCAATTTCACTGATAAAAGTCGAGCTATTTTTATCAACACATATATTCAGATTACCTGGAGCTAATTTAGACAAAACCTTAATCCCGGTTTTAAACTCTTCTTTTTGATCATCCAAAACTATTTGTAAATCAGCAGAAATTGGAGCACTATTAAATCCAGAGACGAAAATAGATTTAGGATTATCAAAGGGATTTGCGATTACGTCGTATGGCCTTTGTTTAATAAATGGCCAACAGCCTGATTTTAATAAAATATTTTTTACTTCCTCAGAATTTGAATCAACAAAATCTATAAAATTTGGATTAATTGAATCTTGGGATTTTTTAACATCAATAATTATTTCTATAATTTTTCTTTTAGCACCTCGAACGATATCTTTTACAATACCATCAACTGGTGAACAAAATTTAATTCTTTCATCTTTTTTAGAAAAAAATATCACATCACCCTGTCTAATATTTTCTCCTACCTTAACAACCATTTTAGGAATAATAAGATGAAAATCAGAGGGATTTATGGAAACAAATTTAGGATGAGCAGCTTTTTTTACAATATTTTGGGCAGCACCTTTTAACTTAATAGTTAAACCGTTTTTAATCTTGATGTCGTTTGACATATGCATTATAGTGATTAATCGAATGCAAATTTATTAATTTAAAGCTTTAAGTAAAAGTGGATTTAGCATTAATTTAAGAATAAGGTTTTTATTTATAACTATTCTAAATAAGATTTGATTTTGGATGTTCAATTTGTGATATATTTATAATATATTATGATTATAAATTATAAAATTTTAATTAAAATAATCTTTGTTTTTTTGTTAAATAATCTTTGTTCACAAACTACAAAAATTCCCAAAAATATAAAGACTGTAATACTTAAAAGTTCTAAATCTACAGGAACTTTTATAGATTTTGGAGATTCTATAGAGTTAAGCTTTGATGATTTAGATTCTGATGAAAAAGACTATTATTATCAAATAAATCATTTTGATTATAAATGGACTTCCTCTAATTTATCAAAATCAGAGTTTTTAGAAGGATTTGATGATTTAAGAATTAAAGATTTAAGAAACTCGTTCAATACTCTAAAATCTTACACTCATTACAGCTTAAAAATTCCAAATAATGACGTCAAATTAAAAATATCAGGAAATTATAAGATCAGTATTCATTTGACAAATGGAGAAAAAATTTTTGAAAAAAGATTTTCAATTGTCAAAAATGAATTACAAATTCAAATTTCTGTATCAAAATCAAATATTATAAAAAATATTGGTACAGATCAGAAAATTAAATCAATTGTTAATTGCTCAAACTGCACAAAAATATATAACAACTCTTCTAAGTTAAAACTTGTAGTAATAAAAAATAATAATTGGTTAAATTCTCAAATAATTGAAAAACCTAAATACGTTCTTTCAAACAAATTAATCTATGAAGATATTATTTTTGACGGAGGAAATGAATTTTTCAATTTTGACAATTCTAATATCAACTCTACAAGCATTAGAATAATTAAAACAATATTAACTGATTTATATAATAATTTTTTAATACAAGACAAAGAAAGAACTAATACCAGCTATAGATACAGTCCAGACATTAATGGAGAATATGTCATTAATTCCAATAAAGGTTATGATTTAGATATAGAAAATGATTATGCAAGGATTTTTTTTAAATTCAAAACGGATTTATTCGATATTAATAGAAAAATATATTTATTAGGAAAATTTAATGATTTTGAAGCAGATGAAAATTATAAATTAGATTATCATGAGAAAAGCAAATCCTACAAAGGATCTTTTTTATTCAAACAAGGTTTTTATAACTACAAATATGGCTATACCAATTCTTTGATTAAAAATAAACTTCAATATTTCGAAGGAAATTTTTGGGAAACTGAAAACTCATACAGGATATTACTTTTTCATAAAAAATTTAACGACAAATATTTTAAAATAATTGGATCAAATAATCTTAATTCTTCATACATAAAAAATTAAATAATCAAGGAATTTGTTTTTATTTTTACAAAATTAATATATTAGCTAATAAGAATATCATGTATGATTAACCACGTCACAAAAGGAATCAGAGTTTCTGTCAAGACTATTTTTGATGGTTCTTACTTTAAAAATTATAATCTAAATTTTTCTTTTAGTTATATTATTAAAATTACCAATCATGGCAAAAGCACTGTTCAGTTAAAAAGTAGACATTGGAGAATTTTCGATTCTTTGAACTGTGACATAATAATAGATGGAGAGGGTGTTATTGGAGAAAAACCGCTAATTAAGCCTGGAGACTCATTTGAATACTCATCAGGATGTTTAATTACTTCTCCTGTCGGAGCTATGAGAGGATTCTACAACATGATTGATGTAAATAATGGTAAAAAATTTAGAGCCTATATTCCAACTTTTAAACTAAATGCTCCACAAGCTTTAAACTAAAATTTAATTAATTATTTAATTTACAACAAATGAAAACAAATACTTTTCAAGTACCAAAACGTATTAACGAAGAAACAAAAGATTATCTGAAAGGGTCGAAAGAAAAAACAGAAGTTATAGAAACTTATAATTCTATGTATTCCAAAAAAGTTGATGTTCCTCTATACATTGGTAAAGAAGAAATTTACACTGATAAAAGAAAAAATATAACCCCCCCTCACGACCATCAAAAGATTGTAGGTACTTATTCTATTTGTGAACCTGTACATGTTGAAAATGCAATTAAAAGTGCTTTAGAAATAAAAAATAAGTGGACCAACACATCTTGGCAAGATAGAGCGGCAATTTTTTTAAAAGCAGCTGAACTAATCGCAGGACCCTATCGATCCAAAATTAATGCTGCCACTATGATTGGTCAATCTAAAAGTATTTTTCAAGCAGAAATTGATGCTGCATGTGAGTTTATAGATTTTTTAAAGTTTAATATTATCTACATGACTGAAATTTATAATGAGCAGCCAATAACTGTAGGAAATGTTTCCAATAGACTTGAATACCGTCCTTTAGAGGGTTTTGTATACGCGATTACACCATTTAACTTCACAGCTATTGGTGGTAATTTATGTGCAAGTGCTGCTTTAATGGGAAATGTTATTTTATGGAAACCTAGTGATCATCAAATTTATTCAGCAAAAGTCATTATGGACGTTTTTGATGAAGCTGGCCTACCAAAAGGTGTGATTAATATGGTCACAGGAGACCCTGAAATGATTACGAATATTGCCTTAAATAATTATAATTTATCTGGTATTCACTTTACGGGATCTACCAATGTTTTTAAAGGGCTTTGGTCTAAAGTAGGTGCCAATATAAATATATACAAAGACTACCCTAGAATTGTTGGAGAAACTGGAGGAAAAGATTTCATTGTATCGCATCCTTCATCTGACTCACTGGTGGTATCCACTGCAATTGTAAGAGGAGCTTTTGAATACCAAGGGCAAAAATGTTCAGCTGCCTCGAGAGTTTATATTCCAGAATCTAAGTCATCAGGAATTTTTGAAAACTTAAAAAATCAGATAAGTACTATAAAAATGGGTTCGCCCATCGATTTTAAGAACTTTATGACAGCAGTAATACATAAAAATTCATTTGATAAAATAACAAAGTACATTGAAAAAGCTAAAGTTGATACTGATGCTAAAATTTTAATTGGAGGAGATTATGACGACTCGAAAGGATATTTTGTTTCCCCTACAGTTATTATTACTACAAATCCCAAATACACTACAATGACTCAAGAAATATTTGGACCTGTAGTTACGATCTATGTTTATCCAGATAATAAATGGAAAGAAACATTAAAATTAGTCGATGAAACCTCTGAATATGCATTAACTGGGGCTTTTATTTCTAATGACAAAGAAAGTATAGAATATGCTTTAAAGCACTTGAGATATAGTGCAGGTAACTTCTACATAAACGACAAACCATCTGGAGCTGTAGTAGGTCAACAACCGTTTGGAGGTTCAAGAGCATCAGGAACTAATGATAAAGCTGGGTCAAAATTAAATTTACTAAGATGGGTTTCACCTAGATTAATAAAAGAGAACTTTAATCCGCCAACGAGCTATCCCTATCCGTATATGGAATAGGCAGATAAACTACCTTTTTAGTTTCAAAAAAAGGATAATCAAAATGATTATTTAAATCAAAAACTTTAGATGATTTAAAGTTTTTTAGTTCTGAAGTTAGGTCTCCTCCTTTAAGATATAATATTCCATTTTTAAGTTTATGTTTATTTTCCTTAGATATCTTTCCGTTAATTATTTTAACAAAATCACTCATATTAGTTACTGCTCTACTTACTACAAAGTCAAACTTTCCTTCAACTTTTTCAGATCTAATGTTTTCTGCTATTACGTTTTCGAGTTTTAATTCTGAAACTATAGATTTTACTACTTTAATTTTTTTTCCTATCGAATCTGATAATATAAATTTTGTATTTGGAAACATAATTGCTAGTGGAATTCCTGGAAATCCTCCTCCAGTACCAACGTCAAGTATAGTTGAATCGCTCTGAAATTCTATTATTTTGGCTATTGCCAAGGAATGCAATATATGTCTAGTTTTTAAATGAAAAATATCCTTTCTAGAAATCACATTTATTTTATTATTCCAAAACTCATACAAGTTTTCTAATTTTTCAAATTGTGATAATTGATAATTAGTTGTCGTAGGAAAATTAGATTTTATAATGTTCAAAACTTTTTTTTAATTACTCAAAATTACATCAATAATTTTATCAAAATAAATATCTTTATTATTAATACAATTAAATTATGATAAATAAAATTGAAAATATTAAATTTTCTAGAAACGATACAAAAAAATTTTTCAAAATACTAAACAAAAGAGTTAACGACTACTTTAAGAAAAATAAAATTGAAAAAACAGGAAATTGGCAACTATATATTAAGACTATAGTGATGATGACCATGTTTGTTGCTCCCTATTTTGTAATAATGATATTTGATTTAAATCAATGGATTCAATTACTTTTAACAGTTTTAATAGGGATAGGAATGGCAGGTGTAGGAATGAATGTAATGCATGATGGAAATCATGGCTCATATTCAAAACATTCTATTGTAAATAAAATCATGGGCAGTACCATCTACATATTGGCAGGTAATGTATATAATTGGCAAGTTCAACACAATGTTTTACATCATACCTACACAAATATTCATGGTCACGATGAAGATTTAGAAGCTGGAAGAATATTGAGGTTTTCAAAACACTCTCCTTGGAAAAGATTTCATAAATTTCAACACTACTATTCGCTTTTAGTATATGGACTATTAACAATTAACTGGTCTATTACGACTGATGTTCTTCAAATGAGACGATATTTAAAAAGAAAATTATCTTATGGAAAAATGCCAAACCCTAAAATTCAATGGAGCATATTATTTATATCAAAAATAATATACCTATCCATTTGGCTTCTCATTCCTACATTAATTTTAAAAATAAGTTTTTTTAAAATTTTCTTAGGTTTTTTCATAATGCATTATACTGCTGGATTAATTTTAAGCATCACTTTCCAATTAGCTCATATAATTGAAAATACTGAAATGCCTTTACCTGATGATACTGGGAATATGAAAAATACTTGGGCTATTCATCAATTATTTACAACAGTGAATTTTTCTACAAAAAGTAAATTCCTAAACTGGTTTAGCGGGGGTCTTAATTTTCAAGTTGAACATCATATTTTCCCTAACATAAGCCACATTCATTACAAAAACATTTCTAAAATAGTTAAACAAACCACAAAAGAATTTAATTTACCCTATAACGAATACAAAACATTTTTAGATGCAATTAGTGCCCACTTTCGTTTTCTTAAAACTATGGGCATGAAACCCCAAAGTATATAATTAATAAATTTTAAATGACTAATAAACTTTCTGACAGAATCAATAATCTCCCAGTTTCGGCAACTTTAGCAATGGCTGCTAAAGCAAGAGAATTAAAAGAAAATGGTATAGACATCATAGGCTTAAGTCTTGGAGAACCAGATTTCAATACTCCCGATTTTATTAAAAAAGCGGCAATACAAGCAATTGATGACAACTATAATTCTTATACTCCAGTAGACGGTTATGTTGATTTAAAAAAATCTATTTGTAATAAATTCAAAAGAGATAATGGATTAGATTATGAACCTAATCAAATTGTGGTTTCTACAGGTGCTAAACAATCTATAGCAAATGTTGTTCAAGTTTTAATTAACCCTGGCGATGATGTCCTATTAGTAGCGCCATATTGGGTTAGTTACTCAGCTATAGTTACTCTTGCAGAGGGGAACTCAATAGAAATAAGATCTGATATTTCAAGTGATTTTAAGATCACACCCAAACAATTAGAAAATTCTATTACGGACAAAACTAAGCTAATCATTATTAACTCTCCTAACAATCCTAGTGGAACAGTATACAGCGAAGAAGAATATCTAGAACTAGCAAAAATTCTAGAAAAGTATCCTGAAATTTTCATTCTTTCAGATGAAATTTACGAACATATAAATTATGGTATTCCTCATTTTAGTTTTGCTAAAATACCTTCAATGTATAATAGAACAATTACAGTTAATGGTTTAGCAAAAGCTTTCGCAATGACCGGATGGAGAATTGGATATATTGGAGCTCCTTGTTGGATAACTAAAGCATGTACTAAAATGCAAGGTCAAATTACTAGCGGAACTAATTGTATAGCTCAGCGCGCAACTATTGCAGCTTTAGATGCTTCAGTGGATAAAATACAGTATATGGTAGATGAATTTAAAGAAAGAAGAAAATTAATAATTAATTTATTAAGTGAAATAAAAGGTGTAAAACTAAATCAGCCAATGGGAGCTTTTTATGTATTTCCTGATATTTCTCATTTTTTTGGTAAAACCATAAAAAATAAAAAAATAAAAAACGCTTCAGATTTTGCTATTTTTTTACTTGAAGAATCTCATGTAGCAACGGTTACTGGAGATGCATTTGGAAGTCCAAATAATATTAGAATTTCTTATGCAGCATCAAAAGAGCAAATAAAAAAAGCAATAGGCAGAATTAAATCAGTTCTTGAAAACTAGTGATCTCTCCAGAAAAAAGGAGTAAATAAAATCAAAACAGTAAATAATTCCAATCTTCCTACCAACATTAAAAAAGAACACCAATATTTAGCTAAAACTGGTAAACTATCAAAATTACTGATTGGACCTAAAGTTCCTAAAGCTGGTCCAACATTACCTATTGAGGAAGCTGCCCCTCCAACTGCAGATATAAAATCTAATCCAAGTAAGCTTAATACTCCCGCTCCAATTATAAATAAAATAAGATAAAGTATAAAGAATGCCAGTACGTGAATAACAATTGGTTTTTCGACAATAGAATTATTATGTCTCAGCGGAATAATTGCATTGGGATGTAAAGATCTTTTAAACTCTAAAACTCCATTTTTTATAAGTATTAAGTGTCTTAAGATTTTAACTCCTCCAGACGTAGAACCAGAAGATCCACCAAGAAACATTATTCCAAAGAAAAACATTGTAATAAAAGGAGTCCATGAAATAAAGTCTCCAGTTACAAATCCAGTTGTGGTAATAATGGCAACTACCTGAAATAATGCATGTCTAAAACTACTTTCAAATTTTCCGTAAACCTGAGGATGAAAAACATCCGTTTCACTTAAATCAACTGATATAAATAAAACTGTGGTAATAACAATTGTAAAAATAGTTACAAAAGATAAATACCATTTAAATTCAGTGTTCTGAACTATTTTTCTAATTTTCCCCGTTAAACCAAAATATATTAAAATAAAGTTCGTTCCTGCTAAAAACATAAAAAGTATAATTATATATTGAATAATAGGAATATTGTTCCAATAACCTATACTTTCATTTCTGGATGAAAATCCACCAGAAGCAATATTGCTCATAGAATTATTGACAGCATCGAAAAAACTCATTCCAGCAAGATTTAATAATATAGTTTCTGCTATAGTTAATCCAACATAAATCATCCAAAGCCTTTTAGCAGTATCACTTATTCTTGGATGTATCTTATCACTTGTAATTCCCGTACCTGGTGCTTCAGCTGAAAAAAGCTGCATCCCTCCAATACCCAACAACGGAAGAATAGCTATAGCCAGTACAATAATTCCCATTCCACCAAGCCAATGAGTCATACTTCTCCAAAAAATAATACTTTTTGGCAAAGCTTCAATGTCATTTAAAATTGTAGAACCAGTTGTGGTATAACCTGACATGGTTTCAAAAAGTAAATTAGGAAAATAAGTGATTGAATCTGTTAAATAATATGGTAACATTCCTGAAAACACCATAGTAAGCCAACCAATAGTTACTATTAAATATCCATCTCTTTTATTAATTTGTCTAGAGTTATTTTTAGAGACTATCATTGTAAGGCAACCTAAAACTATCAAAATCAAAGCGGAAACAGTTAGTTGTCTAACTACACCGTCATTAACTATCAGACTTACAACAGAAGCAAAAAGCATAGCTGTCCCATTAAAAACGAGTAGCATTCCAATTATATAAAAAATTAATTTTTTATTGAGTTTGGTCATATTAGTTTACAAGAATAAACTTTCTACTTTATTAAGAGCTTCTGGTTTAGAACAAACCAAAACTCTATCTCCTAGTTGAATTTTAAAGTCACCTAAAACAATTAAACCTTCATCACCTCTAATTACTCCTCCAATTATAGCTTCTCTTGGAAAATTAAGATCAACTATTTTTTTATCCAAAACATTTGAATGTTCATTAACAATAAACTCTACTATTTCTGCATCCATATTATTTAACTTTGCTAACTCAACAATATCCCCATTTCTAACAAAACGAAATATATCATTAGCCGCTAGAAGCTTCTTGTTTATTAAAGTATCTATTCCAATTGATTGAGATAACTTAAAGTAATCCATGTTATCAACTAAAGCAATTGTCTTTTTTATATTTTTTGATTTCGCCATCAAACAGGACATTATATTAGTTTCTGAATTTCCAGTTGTTGCAATAAATGCATCCATATTTTCAAGATTTTCTTCTACCAATAGATCAACATTTCTCCCATCTACATTTAGGATCATTACGTTAGATAATTCTTCCGCTAAATGATTGGCTTTATTCTCATCAATTTCAATAATTTTAATATTTAATCCTTCAACACTAAAATCCCTAGCTAATTTCGATCCAATTCTTCCAGCTCCCAAAATCATTATGTTTATAATGTTTTGTTTAACTCTTCCTAACAAATTATACAGCTCTTTTAAGCCTCTTTCATTTGTTATAAAATAAACTTGATCTCCAAGTTGAAAAACAGTATCTCCTCTGGGCATAATAGTTTTTTCGGATCCTTCTTGTTTTATAGCAATTGGCATAAAATGCACTCCAGGATAAACAGACGCAGATTCCATAACAGTTTTGCCAATAAAAGGAGCGTTTTGCTCTAATTTTACTCCCATCATTTTTAGAATTCCTCCTTCAAAATCGTGACTATTAGTAAAAGCAGATTCATCAATTAAAAGCTTTATCTCTTCGGCAGCTAAATTCTCAGGTGAAATTAATTCATCTATTCCGATAGAATCAAAATCAATTTCCTTATTGTTTTCAATAAACTCAGAATTAGTAATTCTAGCAACTGTTCTTTTGGCTCCTAATTGTTTAGCCAAAAAACATGTTGTAAAATTAGTAGTCTCA
>MDTF01012336.1_pt1 | contig 12842 bp, 8 predicted proteins | sample 811191 | NCBI WGS metagenome assembly MDTF01 (sample SAMN05326649, study PRJNA326480) | marine metagenome | isolation source: seawater | place: Southern Ocean | collected 2011
ATCCCATTATCTCTAAAATATTCTCCGATTGTGCAGCCTGTATAAGGAGCTAAAAATTGTAGAGGAGCAGAGTCTGAAGCCGTTGCTGCTACTACAGTTGTGTACTTCATTGCACCCGCTTCTTCTAGTGTTTTAGTTATTTGAGCAACTGTTGACCTTTTCTGACCAATAGCAACATAGATACAATATAATTTTTTCTTTTCATCATCAGAATCATTAATTTCTTTTTGATTTATTATTGTGTCAATTGCAACTGCAGTTTTTCCCGTTTGTCTATCTCCGATTATTAACTCTCTTTGTCCTCTACCAATAGGAATTAAAGTATCAATTGATTTCAATCCAGTCTGCATCGGTTCTTTTACTGACTGTCTTGGAATAATTCCTGGTGCCTTAACTTCAACTCTTTTTCTTTCTATTTTAGCAGATAAATTTTCTTTTCCATCGATTGGATCTCCAAGCCCATCTACCACTCTTCCTAATAACTCTTTTCCAACTGGTACATCAACAATCGCTTTTGTTCTTTTGACTGTATCACCCTCTTTTATTTTTCTATCATCTCCAAATATAACTACACCCACGTTATCACTTTCAAGGTTTAGTGCCATACCTTTAGAACCGTCGTCAAACTCTACCATTTCTCCAGCTTGAACATTATCTAAACCGTATACACGAGCTATACCATCACCTACTGATAAAACTTTTCCAACCTCAGATACTTCTGCTTTTTCACCAAAGTTTTTAATTTGCTCTTTTAATAATTTTGTAATTTCTGAAGGGTTTATTTCCATATTAGTTTTCTAACATTTGTTGTTCGTAATTCTTTAATTTATTTTTAATAGATGTGTCAACCATTAAACTACCAATTTGCATTTTAAAACCACCTATTAAGTTTTTATCAACTCTATAATCAAAGTTAATTTCTGTATTAATAATATTTGATAATTCTGAACTAATTTTTTTTAATTCTTCGGCCGATAAAGCTTTGGAAGAGATTAACTTAGCACTTACCTCTCCCCTTTTCTCTGAAGATAGTTTTAGAAAACTTAATATTATTTTATGTAAATAGAAAATTCTTCTTTTAAGAACTATTACTGAAAGAAAGTCTTTAAATATTTTAGAAAAATTCATAATATTTGAAATTTTATTTATTATTTCCGACTGCTCATAAATTGATTTTGTTGGGTCATTAATATAGCTCTTAAAATCTAGATTTGATTTTAAAATTTTTAACATATTTTTTATATTATCTTCTATAGTTTCTAATTGTGCACTTTCTTGAGCCAATTCAAATAGAGCGCGTGCGTATCTCCCAGAAGTTTCGGATGAAAAAGATTTATTTAAACTCATATTGCTATTAATTTGATTATTTTGATTAATTATTCAAAAAACTGAGGTTTCGTACCATAAGACAATATAATCTTCAAGGTGCATCCTTTACTAAGTGAAATTTATTGGGTCAACATCAACCGTAAGTTTAATTTTTTTTGATATTTTTAGACCTTTTAAAACCAAGGCAAGTTTTTTTTGAATTAAGATATCATTTTTGGATTTTAATAAAAGTCTTGTTCTATAATTTTTTTTAACTTTAAAAATAGGCGAGTCCACCGGGCCTAAAACCTCAATATTTTCTAGCGACAAAATTTTTTTTTTTATTTCTTGAGCACCCCTCATACTATTACTCTCAACTTTTGCTGATATAATCAAAGCTATTAATCTAAAAAAGGGCGGCAGCTTATTTTTTTTTCTTACTTGAAGTTCATTTTCTAAAAATTGATCAGGGTTGTTGGCAAGAATATCTTTCAATGTGTGGTTATTTGGTGTCATGGTTTGATAAATTATTAAAGAATTTTTTAGAAACCTGCCCGCTCTTCCGCTTAGTTGATTATAAAGCTGAAGATTTTTTTCTGTAGATCTTAAATCATACCCTTTTTCTGAAAAATCTGCATCAACTACAACAATGCAGTTTAGTTTTGGAAAGTTAAAACCTTTAGAAATCATTTGTGTTCCTACAAGAATATTTATTTCGTTGTTTTCTATTTGCTTTAAAACATTTACAGTATCTTTGTTTTTTTTTAAAAAATCACTAGAAAAAATTTTTATTTTATATTCCGGTAATTTTATTTTTAATTCATCAAATATTTTTTCTACACCGGTTCCATACATTTTAAAATTACATTTTATTTTATTTGCACTGCAGACTCTGTCTTGTTTTATTTTAAGGCCACAATGATGACAGATTAACCTATTTGCTAATTTGTGATATGTTAAATATATTGAACAATTTGGACACGAGTGTTTGTAACCGCAATCTTTGCAAACTATAAAAGGAGCATAACCTCTTCTATTCAAAAAAAATAATATTTGTTCGTCTTTCTTCAAATAAGTTTTAACTATAGATATTGTTTCTTTAGAAATAAATTCATTTTTGTTTAAATCAGAAATATTCAAATTAATTATTTTTGCTTTTGGTAAAGAAAAATCACTATACCTATTTTCAATTTTGCTAATATTATATTTTTTATTTTTAATATGATTAAAAGTCTCCAGTGAAGGTATTGAGGTAACTAAATTAATAGGAATATTTTCAAAAAAAGCTCTTGAAATTGCCATATCTCTAGCATTATAAATTAATCCTTCGTCTTGTTTATAGGAAGAATCATGCTCCTCATCTACAATAATAATTCCAAGTTCTTTGAATGGTAAAAACAAAGAAGATCTTGCACCGATAACTAATTTAATTTTTTTATCTATTACACCTTGCCATATTTTTCTTTTATTTTTTGGTGTAATTTTAGAATGCCATATTGCTGGCTCATATCCAAAATATTCAGTAAACCGTGATTTAAATTGATTTGTAAGAAATATCTCCGGCAATAAAATAAGTGCTTGTTTTTTATCTTTTATAATTTTTTTGATTCTCTCAAAATAAACTAATGTTTTGCCTGATCCTGTTACACCTTGCAAAACAGAGACATTAAAACCTTTATTAAATTTTGATAATTCTTTTAGGGATTTTTTTTGAGACAAGTTTAAAATGAATTTATTTCTAACAATATTGTTAACAATTAATTCATCTTTATTTTTCAAAAGATTATTTTTATTTCCTATACACATTTTTAAAACTAGTCCCTTTGGAACCAGATTGTACATTGAAAACCAATTAATAAATGCAACTAATCTCTTATTTATAGAAAAATTATCTATTTTTTCTTTAATATTTTTTAATTTAATTTTTTTATTTAGTAATTCAGTTTTATCCCAAACTACACCTATTTCAAAATTTTTCCCAAACGGAACAACTACTAAGTCACCTGTAATGAGTTTTTTATTTAATTTATTTTTATATGTAAAAGGATGATTAAATATTTTAGGTATGAGAACTGAAACTTCCATTGATAGATTTTAATTGATATTTTATCAATTAAAAATGAATTGGTCTCTTATCAACAGCTAGGGCAGCTTCTTTGATTGCCTCGGTATGTGTTGGATGTGCATGGCAAGTTCTTGCTATATCTTCTGCACTTGCCCCAAATTCCATTGCTAATGCCATTTCAGCTATCATATCACCTGAATGTGGGCCTATTATATGTACCCCTAACACTCTGTCTGTAGAGAAATCCGCTAAAATTTTTACAAACCCATCTGTTTCATTGTTCACTTTAGCTCTAGAGTTTGCGAGAAAAGGAAATTTTCCAACTTTATATTTGATATTTTCTTTTTTTAATTGTTCTTCAGTTTTACCGACTGTTGCTACTTCTGGAGAAGTATAAACTACACCTGGTATTACATCGTAATTAACATGTCCTGCTTGACCAGCTAATGTTTCTGCAACAGCAATACCTTCTTCTTCTGCTTTATGTGCTAACATCGGGCCTTTTATTACATCGCCAATAGCAAAAATATTGCTTATAGAAGTTTGTAATTTTGAATTTACTTCTACCCTACCTGCCTCATCTTTTTTAACACCAATTTTTGTGAGGTTTAAACCTTCAGTGTAAGGTTTTCTTCCTACTGCTACTAATACTTTATCACATTCCATTTTAATTCTTTCCTGCGTCTTATTGCTTGTAAAATCTACAACAACTTTATTTTGTATATTATTCACAGCAGTCACTTTGTTATTCAATTTAAATTCTATTCCTTGTTTTGTAAGTATTTTTTGAAATTCTTTTGAAACCTCTCTATCCATTCCGGGTGTAATATGGTCTAAATATTCAACTACAGTTACATTTGATCCCAATCTAGACCAAACAGATCCCATTTCTAAACCTATGTAACCTCCACCTATAATTACAAGGTCCTTTGGAACGCTCTCTAGAGATAGTGCTCCCGTTGATGATATAATATTTTTTTCATCTATATTTACTCCAGGTAATGACGTTGGAGATGAGCCGGTTGCAATAACTATATTTTTTGTTTTGTATGAATTTTTTTTTCCATCTTCATAAACAACAATGTCATTTCTTGAAAATAAAACACCTTTTCCCCTGAGATAAGTTACTTTATTTTTTTTAAATAAAAATTCTACTCCTTTAGTTAAAACTTGAACGGATTTATCTTTATTTGACATCATTTTATTAATGTTCAATTTTATATCGCTAATTTCTATACCTTGATTGTTAAAATCATTTTTCGCTTTATGATAGTTTTGTGAAAGATTTAATAAGCTTTTTGATGGTATGCACCCTACGTTTAAACAAGTTCCCCCTAATGTTCCTCTGGATTCAATGCATGCGGTTTTTAAGCCAAGTTGAGCTGCTCTAATTGCACATACATAACCTCCAGGACCACCTCCGACAATTATAACGTCAAAATTGTTTTCCATTTTATAGGTTTAAAAATAATCTTTTAGGCTGTTCTAAGCTTTCTTTAACAGTTTTTAGAAAAGAAACAGCCTCTTTTCCATCGATAATTCTATGGTCATAAGAAAGAGCTAAATACATAATAGGTCTTACTGTAATCGAACCATTTAAAACAACGGGTCTTTCAATAATATTATGCATACCAAGTACGGCTGACTGTGGTGGGTTTAGTATTGGTGTTGAAAGCATTGAGCCATATATTCCCCCGTTAGTAATAGTAAAGGTTCCACCTTGCAAATCTTCAATAGTTATTTTCCCTTCTCTAGCTTTAGTTCCTAAATTGGATATATTTTTTTCTATTTCTGCAAATGACATTTCATCTGTATTCCTTAAAACTGGAACCACAAGACCTCTATCAGTTCCTACGGCAATACTTATGTTGTAATAATTTTTGTAGACTATTTCATCACCCTGTATTTCCGCATTGACTACTGGATAATTTTTTAAACCTAATATGCACGCTTTAACAAAAAATGACATAAAGCCTAATTTTACAGAATGCTTTTTATGGAAATCATCTTTATAATTGTTTCTCATACTTATAACTTCATGCATATCAACTTCATTAAAAGTTGTAAGCATAGCTGCATTTTCTTGTGCCTGTTTTAATCTTTTTGCTATTGTTAACCTCAACCTTGTCATCTTTATTCTTTCTTCTGGTCCATGAGCTACTTTTCTCTCGGATGGTAACGGCTTGACACTCATTAACAGCATTAGATCTTCTTTTAAAATAACACCATTTTTTCCAGTTCCCTCAATTTCGTTAAGATTGATTTTTTTTTCTTCCGCTATTTTTCTTGCAGCAGGAGAAACTAGGTTAATATCTAAATTTTCTTTTTTATGACTATTTTTTTCTTCATCCAATAAAATTAAAGGCTCTTCATCATTTATATTTTTTGTTTCTTCCTCTAATATTAATCTATCAGGTTCTTCTATATTGGGTTCTTCAATATTGGGTTTTTTTTTAATTTCAATTTCTTTTTTTGGTGGTTCATACTTTTTTACTTTTGTTGCTGTAGTTTTTTTAACATCAGTATTTGAAGTATTAATAGTTCCTAGTAAACTACCAACACTTACAGTCTGGCCTGCCTCAACAGAAACATTTTCTAATATGCCATTGGATGGTGCTGGCACTTCTATATTAACTTTATCAGTTTCTAGTTCCACAATTGGCTCATCAGACAACACGCTATCTCCCTGATTCTTCAGCCATTTTGACACTGTGGCTTCTGTTACAGATTCTCCTAAAGCTGGGACTAATAATTTTTCAGACATTATTTAAATTTTCCTACCACTTTCTCTAATATTTCTTTCTGTTGTGCAAGATGTTTGTTTAGATTTCCAGTCGCAGTAGATGATGTTGCTTTTCTGCCTACATAATTTATTTTATCGCTTTTTGATTGTATAATTTCCATTGTTCTTTCAATATAATTTCTTGTTGTGTTCCAGGCACCCATATTTTTAGGCTCTTCTTGGCACCAAAAAAATTCTGCTTTTTTATAACGTTTTAAAATTTTAGCTAATGATTTAGCTGGAAAAGGATATAATTGTTCAACTCTTATAAATACTACCTTGTCATTCTTTGTTTTTTCTCTTGCTTCTATTAAATCAAAATAAATTTTTCCAGAACACATTACTACTTTTTCAATTTTATTGTCTTTTTTTATTTTAATTAGGCCACTATTAGGTATGTAGCAGTGATCTTCTAAAACTCTATGAAAGGAATTTTTTTTAGTAAAATCATCAACATGTGAAATACATTTTTTATGCCTTAATAAAGATTTTGGCGTCATTATTATCAATGGCTTTCTAAAACCTCTGTGCATTTGTCTTCTTAAAGCATGAAAGTAATTTGCTGGTGTAGTACAATTAATTACTTGAATGTTTTCACCGGCGCACATTTGTAAAAACCTTTCAAGCCTTGCGGAGGAGTGTTCTGGTCCTTGTCCTTCATAACCATGGGGTAATAACATAACTAATCCACTTGCTCTTCCCCACTTAGATTCTCCAGATGTTATAAATTGATCAATTATAATTTGGGCACCATTTGCGAAATCTCCAAATTGAGCTTCCCATAAAACAAGAGTTTCAGGTTCAGATAGGGAATATCCAAATTCAAAACCTAAAACCGCAAGTTCAGATAATAAGCTATCAATTATTTCAAATTTCTTTTGTTCTTTTGAAATATTATTTAGCGGAATATACCTTGTGTTATTTTCTTGATCTCTCAAAACTGAATGTCTTTGGCTAAACGTTCCTCTACCAGAATCTTGCCCCGAAAGTCTTACGGAAAACCCTTCGTTCAATAATGATCCAAATGCTAATGCTTCTGCTGTTGACCAGTCAATGGGACTATTTTCTATAAACATTTTTTTTTTATTTTCAAAAATTTTACGTATAGTTTTATGAGCTGAAAAATTTTTTGGTATTTCTGATATTTTTTTTCCTATTTCTAATATTTTTTCTTTTTCCACACCACTTTTTCCCCTCTTGTCCTTACCTAGTTCTGGTTTAAATCTAGACCATGTTCCTTCATACCATTTTAAATCTGACTTATAATTTTTTGATTCATTAAATTGCTGATCTAAATATTTTCTAAAATTATTTTTTTGTTTTTCTATTTCATTATTACTTAATAACCCCTCTGAAGAAATTTTACTTTTATATATATCTAAGGTAGTTGGTTGAATTTTAATTTTTTTATACATTAAAGGTTGGGTAAAAGATGGCTCATCGCCTTCATTGTGTCCAAATCTTCTATAACAAACAATATCTAAAACTATATCTCTATTAAATTTTTGCCTAAACTCAGTTGCAATTTTTGCACAATGAACAACCGCCTCAGGATCGTCTCCGTTTACATGAAGAATTGGTGCTTGAGCTGTTTTTGCTACATCTGAAGGATATGGCGAAGACCGAGCAAATCTTGGTGCTGTTGTAAAACCTATTTGGTTATTAACTATTATGTGTATAGTTCCTCCTATATTATGTCCTGGAAGTCCCGACATTGCAAAACATTCTGCCACAACCCCTTGGCCCGCAAAAGCTGCGTCACCGTGCATTAAAACAGGAATTACTTTTTTTCTCTCCGGATCTTTATGAAAAAATTGTTTTGCTCTAACTTGGCCTAATACTACGGGATTAACAGCTTCTAGATGAGATGGATTATCTGTTAGACTTATATGAACTCGGTTACCATCAAATTCCCTGTCTGATGAAGCACCTAAGTGATATTTTACATCACCCTCAAAATCTTTTTTTGCCGCAACATTTTTTCCGAAAAATTCACTAAAAATAGTCTTGTAGGGTTTCCCCATAACATTTGCTAAAACATTTAGCCTGCCACGATGAGGCATTCCAATTTTAATTTCTTTTACGCCAAGATTTCCGCCTCTTTTTATAATTTGTTCTAAAGCAGGTATTAAGGATTCTCCTCCATCTAATCCGAATCTCTTTGTTCCAACAAATTTAACGTGTAAAAATTTTTCAAACTGTTCTGCTTCAATAATTTTATTCAAAATTGCTTTTTTTCCATTATTTGTAAAATTAATATTTTTTTCCTTTCCTTCAATCCTATCTCTGATCCAAGTTTTTTCTTCTGGATCACCCATATGCATAAATTCATATCCAATATTTGAGCAATAAGTTTTTTTTAATATAGAAAGTATTTCATTAAGTGTTGCATGCTGTTGGCCTAGAACACCGTCTAAAAATATTTTTCTATTATAATCATTGTGCCCAAAACCATAAGTATCTGGTTTAAGTTCAGGATGTTCTTTTATAGATTGTAAGTTTAAGGGATCTAAATTAGCTATTAGATGTCCTCTAATTCTGTACGCCCTTATTAACATTATCGCACGTACTGAGTCTTTTGCAGTTTGCTCAACAACAAATGGTGTGTCAATTGACTGACTTAAGTTTTTTTCTTTTTTTAATTCTTTTTTTATTTTTATTTTTTTTTTTTTAGGTGACCAACTTGGTCCATTAAAATTTTTTGATATAATTTCTTTGCCTTCTTTTAGGCCATCAAAAAAATCTTTCCATCCTTCTGGTAGAAATTCAGGATTATTAATATAATCTGAATAATACTCTTCTATAAATGCACTATTAGATCCAGACAAAAAAGAGGTTTTTTTATATGTGCTATTATCTTTTGAAGATGACATATTTGTTATCTATTCTAACACAAATTAATAAAAATTAACCCTTAAGTTTTTCATATAAGGTTTTTCCTATATCTGCAGGTGATTTTGAAATAGTAATACCAGCTGACTTCATTGTTTCAATCTTATCTTCAGCTCCACCCTTGCCTCCAGAAATTATTGCTCCTGCATGGCCCATACGCCTACCCGGAGGTGCTGTAAGACCAGCAATAAATCCAACCATTGGTTTTTTAACTTTAGAGTTTTTTAAAAATTCTGAAGCCTCCTCCTCAGCTGAGCCACCAATTTCTCCTATCATAACTATTGATTTTGTTTCTTCATCTTTTAAAAAAAGCTCTAAACAATCAATAAAATTTGTACCATTTACAGGATCTCCTCCAATACCTATGCAGGTTGATTGCCCCATTCCATTTTCACTAGTTTGGGCTACCGCTTCATAAGTTAGGGTTCCAGACCTAGATACTATTCCAACTGAACCCTTTTTGTGTATATTGCCAGGCATAATACCTATTTTACATTCTCCAGGAGTAATTATTCCAGGACAATTTGGTCCAATCAACCTACTTGAACTTTTAGATAGCTTTTGTTTTACATAAATCATGTCCATGACAGGAATGCCTTCTGTAATACAAACGATTAACTCCATCGATGCATCTATTGCCTCTATAATTGCGGCTGCAGCAAACTTTGGTGGAACATAAATCATAGTTGCGTTTGCTTCAGTGGTTTTTTTTGCCTCTTCAACTGTATCAAAAACCGGTAAATCCAAATGACTTTGTCCTCCTTTTTTCGGGGTTACACCACCTACTAATTTAGTTCCATATTTTAAAGCTTGTTCTGAATGAAAAGTACCATGAGTTCCCGTAAAACCCTGACAAATCAATTTAGTATTTTTATTTACTAAAACTGACATTTATTTAATTGCCTCAACAATTTTTTTAGCTGCATCATTTAAATCTGTAGCTGATAGCAGCTTTAAACCAGATTTATCTAAAATATTTTTTCCTTCTTGAAAATTAGTTCCAGCCAATCTTACAACTAATGGTACATTTAAATTAGTTTCTTTTGCCGCTTCAACAACTCCCTGAGCTAAAATATCACAACGCATTATTCCACCAAAAATATTAATTAATATTCCTTTTACATTTTTGTCTGATAAAATTAATTTAAAAGCTGCTGATACTTTTTCTTTGCTTGCGCCACCTCCTACATCTAAAAAATTTGCGGGCTCTTTTCCGTAAATTTTTATTATATCCATTGTTGCCATTGCTAAGCCCGCACCATTTACCATACATCCTATTGATCCATTAAGTTTTATGTACGCTAAGTCATGCTTGCTTGCCTCAATTTCTGTAGGATCTTCTTCATTTAAATCTCTAAGTTCAACGATATCTGGATGTCTAAAATTTGCGTTATCATCAAAGTTCATCTTTGCATCTAAACAAATTATTTCGTCATTCTGATTTATTATTAGTGGGTTTATTTCTATTAAACTTGCGTCTTTTTCTTGAAGAATTTTAAATAGTGCTTGCACCAATTTATTAGCTGATTTTTTTTGATCGGTATTTAAATTGAATGGCTTAATTATATTTTCTAAATCTATTTTTTTAATTTCTTCTCCAGCGCTTACTTTCGTTGTAATAATTTTTTCTGGATTTTCTTCTGCAACTTTTTCTATATCCATTCCACCTTCCGTACTACTGATGAAGGCAATCTTTGAACTGTCTCTATCAACTAAACATGATAAATAGAATTCTTTGGATATATCAGAAGCCTCTTCTATGTATAGTCTCTTGACCTCTTTCCCTTTCGGACCTGTTTGAGGAGTAATTAATACCTTTCCCAACATTTTTTTTGCTTCTTTTTTTAATTCCTTTAAATCATTAATTAATTTTACGCCTCCTGCTTTACCTCTTCCTCCTGCATGGATTTGTGCTTTTAAAACAAATTTTTGACTTTTTAATGCTTTGATTTTATCTTCAATTTCATCAAGAGAGAAAATAACAACACCTTTTGAAACTGGGGCTCCAAATTTTCTAAGTACTTCTTTAGCTTGATATTCGTGAATATTCATAAGTGCTGATAAAATTAAAAAATTAATACATTAATATTAGGTTTTGTATAAAAATCAATGAATTTAAAACTAATAAAAACTAACTACAGTTTTTTACTTCGTAAATATTTGTGATCGTATTAAGATTTATCTTATCAAAACACATGTTTTCAATATAATCCATATAATCTTCAAATACAGGATCTCCAACTGTATAAATAATTTCTATTTTATTCTTTAATAAATTTTCTGAAAAATGTTTTTTATAAAAATTAAAGTATTTGTGATTTTTTAGTGGATAACTATTATTATCATGAGTATACCATCTGTTCGGTATGTTTAAGTTTTCTTCAAGCAGAACAGAAAAAAATTGATGGTGCGTCATTACCATTTTATTTTTTTTATTTTTTCGGATTTCATTTAACGCTTCATTTATAAATTCAATTTCTTTTTGAGGATTATCTGAAAAATCCGGCGTTATCCATTTTAAGTTTTTTAGTTTTTTGTCAATTAGTGATGCGCTTATAGATTTTTTTAAATCCACATGTTGTAGATCCATAAATTTTCTTTTTGAATTATATACATCGTGATATTTGATAGTAGAAAATATAATTATAAAAGCTAAAAAATAATTTATAATTTTAAGATTTGGATATCTATTTTTTAGATATATTTGAAAAAAAGCACCCATAAATGGTATTATAGAAAATATGTAAGTTTGATTTGAAGTTAAAAGTTGATTAAAAATTAGTGTTATGCCTAAGAATATAATGGCAAAATTTATAATCAAATCTTCTATTGAAATTTTATTTAATTTTTTTTTTATAATATCAGATAAGGTAAAGCCTAAAATGAGCACAATTAATAGATTGATAAATTTAAAGTGCCCAATTACATTTCTAAAAGTAAATCTTTCTGAAAAAGAAATGTGTGCAATTTCATTTCCTATTAAACGATACTCACCCAACGATAGAGGAAATAAGATATACTGTTGTAATATATTCCGAATTGGTATTTCAAGAAAAAATAGATAAAAAGCGAATATAAGTATTACAAAAAAACTACCTAGGAAAAAATAAAAGATTAAATTTAAGTCAAATTTATTAAAAAAATATATTAGCAAAGAAAATAAGATAATTATATTGACGTAAGTAGATGGTGTTTGCATACAAAAAAAAGATAAAAACATTAACACTGGCAAAAATAAAAAAGATAATTTTGATTTATTTTTTATTGAATTAAAAAAAACCATAATAGAAAGAAGGGAAAAAACATAAGAATGAATATAGGCAAAAGGAGTTGCAGATATTGTATAACAAAGAGTCGCTAAACATATTGAATATATTAAGCTCGAATACTTATTCAGCCCAAAATTTAAGATCGTATAAAAAAAAGATAAAGTTATCACGACGTTTAAAAATGAACCGTGAATAACATAACTTGTCCAATTAAGCCCAAAAATTTTAAAGAAGACAGCTTGCAAATAATCGACTAAGGGACCTGTAGTAATCCAAATATCTTTAAAGGGATGTCTATCTAATAAAATATTATACGCAGTATCAAAAAATGCAAAAGTATCAATTGGTAGAACGCCAATATTGGCATAATAAAAATTTATCGAAAATGAAAATATAGCTAAAAATATAATATAAAGAGGTTTAAAATTTTTAATCATTATTTAGGTTTTTATAATCATTTTAATATAATTTTCTTATTTTTTTATTATGAGCTTCATATATGGAAATGGTATTTTTAATATATTAA
>MDTF01017044.1_pt1 | contig 12842 bp, 15 predicted proteins | sample 811191 | NCBI WGS metagenome assembly MDTF01 (sample SAMN05326649, study PRJNA326480) | marine metagenome | isolation source: seawater | place: Southern Ocean | collected 2011
CGCAGAAAATCGCGCACAAAGAAACGCAGAAAATCGCGCACAAAGAAACGCAGAAAATCGCGCACAAAGAAACGCAGAAAAGGTACCAAAAAACGCCGCTAATTTAATATTTTTTAATTTAGAAAAATATTAATTATATATAATAACATGGTTACAAAAATCGCATTTAAAGAAGCACCATCTAATGTTGCTAATGTCATGACTGCTGCTGGAATTCCCCCATCAATGTTATTTGATCATGCTTTATTATCAACTACCAAGGGGGAAAAAGGAGATATTCCATTTACAGTTGGTAATTTAATGGCACTTTCAGCACCGGGTAAAGGACTGAAAAAAAATACGACTGAAAACCCTAAAGATTTGGCTGCAAATGTTAATAAACACGGTCCAGCTCTTACTCGAGAATTTATTAAAATAGTAAAAAATATTTTAAAACACAAAGTCGGAGATGCAGAAAATTTGAATAAGGATATAAAATATATTCAAGAAAAATGGAACACCGAGTTTATCGGGACCGGAAAGAAGATGTTGTTACCAGAGTTTAAAAACAAACTAAAAAAAGACATTAAAGAGGGAGAAGAATCACTCGTCAAACGTATTACAGGTACAATTGGTCTTCCGCCAGGAATGAAAGATATTAATAAGATGATTAAAGCAATCGAAACCAATATTAATTCAGCAAAGGATGGCAAAGGATATTATACCTTACAATCTTTGGGGGACAACAAGATTTGGGACGCACAAAATTTAGGAGGATTCAACGTAGATGAAGATTCGGACTACGCACCACTTCAAGCAGAGAAATTAGGTGATAATGGTGAGGTTCCTTCGCTGGTAGAAGATTTTGTAATAAAATCAATTCCACCAGAAGGAATATTATTTTTATGTGAATCTGCTTTATTATTTGGCGATGATAATACTAAAAATGAAACATTTACAACAGACGAACAAAACGAAATAAACCATTTACGTGTATGTAAAGATGAAAATAAAGATGGAAAATTCAAATATGAGAAAGTATATTCAGCCTCTTGGAACGATAACGACATCACGATAACTGAAGCCAAAATAGATGATTTGCACAAAGGTGGTGGATTGGAGAACGAAGATATTTGTATTAAAGAAGAAGATTATTGTGTTTTTAGTGTTGAAAAAGGGGGCACAAAAACTTTTGTTGTTGTTGTTCATGTGAATGATAAAGTAGCAAAGAAAGACGAAAATAATCAAGCAACCACCAAGCATTGGAAAAATTTTTTAAACAACTGTATTGAAAAGAAGATTTCCTATGTTGTAGGTGATACGAATGTGACAAAATCAAAGACGAAAAAAAGCACACAAGACTATCCCCCCTTCAATGGAAAGTATGTCGCCAATTCGACCATAACAGAGTTTAATATTTTGAAAGGAAGAGAACCTGGTAATATGTGGAAAAATAATCAAATTTATAAATTTAAAGAAACCAACGAAGCGGATGGTATGGTAATTTTAGAATTATCACCAAATATCAAGGGAGGCAGAAGACGCCGCACAAAGAAACGCAGAAAATCGCGTAAAAGAAAACGCAAAACTAAACGTAAAAAAAAACACAGAAAAGGTACCAAAAAACGCCGCTAATTTAATATTTTTTTTTTTAGAAAAATATTAAATTATATATTATAACATGTCAAATAAAAAACAAACAAAAGAATAAAAAAAAGCTACAGAAGCTGCACATAAGCTTGATGTTAAGTTTGCGAAGGAGAGGTATAATGCGGCGAAGACAAAACATCAAATCTACACAGTGTATTTCTACTATCAATATTAAATTTAAATATATTTTTATATATTTATAATTCTAGTAGTGGTTCATTATAAATATTATTTTTTGTAAATTTTTTTTCATTTAATAAGTATCTAATTGTAAAAATAGAAGTAAATTCTGAAATTAAAACACCCCATAGAGCTATATCTATTTGAGATATTGTTATCATTATCATAAATACATTACGTGTGGCATCAATTAAATACATAGAATTTCCATAAATTTGTAATTCTAATTTAGTAAATTCAGTAATTACTTTTTTATCTGGATTATAAATATTAAATGATATTATTGGATTTGCTACTTCTTGTATAATACATTTTGTACATTTTAAAATAGCAATAAAAATTAATAAAATACTATAACTTGTCCAATTATTTATTTTTATACTTATTATGATTAATTTTTCATTTGGTCCAAAATTCCAATAAGAACCCGAATTATCACATATAATTATAATTGTTACTGATAAAAAAAGTAAAAATAAATTTGATAATATACATAATTTTAGTTTTTTATTAACATTCATATATATAATTAAGTACTATCTTTATGATATTTAAATTAATTATATCAAATTAAATATCATAAAGATAGTACTTAATTATTATATAAAAACCAAACGCAGAACAAAAAAACTCCGAAAGAAACGTTAATTATTTCTGCCATTTTTTATATTTCAATAAAAAAAATAAAATCAATTTTCATTTAATATATAATCAATATTATCAATAAAATATGTTTTACTAACTACCATTTTATTTTTTTTTACTTTTTTACAATATTTTTTATACAATTCTATTTTGCTAATTTCTTTCTTAATTCCGAGAGAATTTATAATACTTTTGATTGAATTTCTTTTATCCCAATCCAAGCATTTATAACCAAAGATAGTTTTATTATTTGTGATTGGTATGAATGGATATTGCATTTCTATTATTTTCAATAATTCTCTCTCATTTGTTGTTTTAATTCCAGAATATTTTTTAAAAAAATAAAATATTTCACTTATTTCAATTTCATCATTTATATCTGGTATTATCTTTTCATTCCAAAATTCCAAAAACTTACGAAAAATATAAATGTTTTCATTTGTTTTATATAATAATGTCTCATTTTTCATTATAATTTCATTTTTATTTGATAATTTTAAAAGTGACTTTTGTAATGAATAATCATCGAATAATTCAGGAATGTTTTTATATTCTATAAATTTAAGCCATAAATATTTTATTTCTTCTTCTTTCAAAGAATCACCTGAAATATCAACCAAATAATTATTACAAAACATATCAACAATTTTCTCTTGGTTATTATTTTCAAAAAATAATATATTATTAATATCACAATCCACCTTTTCTTTTAAAAATGTTTCAGAATTTTCATATCTTTGAGAGTAATGTATTGCAACCGATACAATATTTAAAATATTTTGCTCAACAAAAAATTGCCAATATACTTGATTATTTATTGTATCTTTAAAATCTATTAATCTAAAATTGTCATATAATTCATTCTTTACTAATGATTTAAAAGAAGATATAATATTATTGCTATTGAAATAGTCTTTATAACAAAATAGTATATGATTTAAAAATATTTTTGAATTTTTACAAAGAATATGTTTCATTTCAGTTTTTTTATTTAAGATATTATCTCCCAAAATAGTCAAAAAATATTTTGCCTCCGCTTTCGTTTTAAATAAAACAGGATAAAAATAATTAATAATATTTTGAATTGTTATTGATTCTGGAATTCCATCTTTTATATGAGTATTTTTAATTTTATTAATAATAATATCCTTTATTTCTTGTTTATCACTTAATAAAATCTTTTTTTCTGTAATTTTAGAGAGAATTTTATATAATAATTCATCTTCACCTATTTGCAAATAATTTTTACCATCATATTGAATATAAAAATCTGATTTTGAAATATAAAAGTATTGTATTTTTCCGGTCATAAATTGTATAATATGTTTGTTTTTTGTATTATTATTTTTTTTTTCATATTGTTTATACCAACATACAGCTTCAATAGGCAATTTATTACAAATTGTTTCATTTAATTTTTCTATAACAAAGTCATTACTTTCATATTTTTTATATAATTCTATTACCATACTTAATGATTTTTCCATTATTTTTTTTCTTTTTTTAATTTTAAGTTAAAATTTACATAAGTATTTAAAGATTAAAAATGAAAAACAATATATATGTCGAAACCAAAATATGTATTAGAAATAAAAACAGTTCAAATTGCGCCATTTAGAACATTAATGACTGCGTTAAAGGATATATTATTGGAAACAAATATAACATTTCAAAAAGATGGTATGCGTATAATAAATATGGATAAATCACACACTATTTTGGCTCATTTATTTTTAGATGCAGAAAAATTTGAATATTATTATTGCAAATATCCCAAAATTGTAATTGGTGTAAATATGTTTCATTTATTTAAATTAATCAACTCTATTGACAATGATGATACATTAACTATATATATTGAGGAATCTGAATACTCGGATGGAATTGTCAATTATCTTGGATTAAAGTTTGAAAATGGTGAAATACAGCAATCAAAGAATCAAAAATTAAAATTAATAGAACCAGATGAAGAAGAATTAGAATTGCCAAGCGTACAATTTTCTTCCGTTATTAATCTACCATCTAGTGATTTCCAAAAAATTATACGTGATTTATCAAACATATCTGGAAGATTAGAAATAAAATCTGTTGGAAATGAACTTATATTTCGGTGTCAGGGACCTTTTGCTAATTGCGAATTGAGTAGAACAGAAATGGATGGACACACAGAATTTATTCAAAAACAAGATGCGAATACTATTATACAGGGTGAATTTTCATTGAAAAATCTTGGTTATTTCATTAAATGCACTAATCTTTGCAATTCTATTGAAATGTATCTTGAAAATGATTTACCTTTAATTGTTAAATATGCTGTAGCTAGTTTAGGTGAAATTAAATTATGTTTAGCACCCCTTCCAAGTTAAAATTTATTAAATAATTCCAATTCGTATTTTTCTTTTATATAAAATAAAATGATGGATATACCAACAACAAATGACAAATTTTTTAGATTTTCATTTTTTGTAATCCCCAATATAACTAACAATGGACCAAATAATATTATATTAATATTTAAAAAATCTTCTTCATAAAATACTATTTTTAAATTATAAATTATTAATGATAGTCCAAGTATTATAATTAAATAATTATAAGGTTTTGATAAATTTTTTAAACTTAATAATAAAAATAATAACGCTAAAAATATATTAATTATGTTAGTTAAAATCATTGTATATATTATATGAGTTCAAATGTTATAGAGAATTTATCGCAAATAGTATTTTTTTTTTTAAAATTTTAACAACTAATTTCTTGCAATATTTGAAGTTATTGTGTATTACAATGAAAAAAAAATGGAATACAAAAAAAAATTTAGTATAATAAATTTTTTTTTAGGTACAATTGGTTGCAAAAATAATAAATCTTTTACATATTTTTAATAACCGGGCTTATGTTTTTTAAATATACAACCCTGAAAAGAAACATCATCGACTTCATTTAATTCTTTTACATTTTGATATTTTAAAGTTGATGTCCATATTTTTAATATACAAAAGGATTTTTTTGGTGAAACTGTTATACCATTCATAGTTTGTAATAATTTTTTATTATTTGTTAGAGAATCACCAGTTAGCATATAAGATAAATTTTTCCACACTTTTGGTATATTTTTATTTGTAATTTTAAAAGAAAAACAACCACCATCACAATTTTTTGGATCTTCCCACATAGGTAAAATCCCCTTTTTCATAAAAAATAACATACAATTTTTTATCATCTGCTCTGGTAAACTATTAACCAATGCAATTACACTTTCAACATTAGAAACTTCTAAAATTTTTATGTAACTTTTTAAAGACCAATCCGTGTTATGTGGTAAATGCGCCCATAAAACCCATTTATCAGATAGTTTATGTTTATTTTCAGAGCGTTTAACAGGGGAACTTTCCATTTGGGAACCTTCCATATATTTATTATTAATATAATATTCTTTAATTCGTTTTTTTTAATTGTTTCATAATTATAAATATAATTATGAAATACACTACAAATACACTATGAAATAATTTTATATCCACCATTTTCAATAATACTTATTGAATTATTTTTATTTATATCAAACATCACAATGTTTTTATCTATTATATTAATTTTATAATCTTCATTTTCTAATTCTACTTCTAAATAATCATGTAAAATATATCTTAAAAAATCAATACTTAAAATATTATTTCCAGATACACAATATTTATTAACAATGCTATTCAAATCATATTCATTTTCGTTAATAACTAATTCAATATTTAAAAATAACTTATTTATATTTTCCAATTTATTTTCCAATTTATTTTTTAAATCTAAAATATTTTCTTTATTCTTTAATTCTTCAGGTTGTATTTGTAAAAAATTATTTTCTTTGTCATTTGTTTGTTTTGTTATATATATATATTTTGCATCATTTAAACATTCTTCTAAATCTTTTCCTTCGTTTTCAATATAATAATCTTCCTCTTCATAACACAACAAACATTTTAAAATATCGTTTTTTTTTAATATTACTATCTTATAAACGTCATCTTCTTCCTCATTTTCAATATTTGAATTACATTTATTAATAAAATTTCTTACATTTCGTGTTGTATAATTATACATATTCAATAATTTAATACCTTTTAAAGCAAAATAAATTTTAATATCATCATTTGTTTTAATTTCTTTTTTATTATATTTATTTAATAAATCAAAGCCTAAATAAATACTTGATAGTAATAAACCGTTATATAATAATTCATAAACCATTTTATATATACTCTATAAAAATAAGTTTTAAATTATTTAAAAATAATTTAATTTAAAATAATTTTTAAAAATTAATAATTTAATAATCGTTGATCTCTAATGTGTCTCATTTCAGGTCCCTGTGTATATTCAGAATCTAATTTAAATCTATAATTTCTTTTATCTTCCAATGGTCCAGCACTTTCATATCCATCTCTTATTCCAATACCATGTTTTAAATTACCATTTTCCCCTTCTCCATGGTCATGATACAAAACTATGTCGCGGTCAATTCCTTTCCTACCAGTTTCTTTTCTTATTTTTCCAGTTTTTGGATCTAAATTAAATGTAAATAATAACATTGTTACTATTACTGTCATTAAAATAAACGGAACAAAAATAATTAACCATGATAAAATCCCTAAACCTGCTTGACATAAATAATTTAAAATAAATGTCATAAAAATTGTTAAAAATATTTTTATTAATGCTGTATTATATAATCCTTTAAAAGTATCTATTAAAACATGTGCTACAGAAAATATTAAATAAATTAAAGCTGGGGTACAAATTGAATTAACTATCATATTTATATAATAATAATATTTTTAAAAAATTATTGGTAATCCGTTAACATAATGTCCTACCTCTTCACCAATTTCTCCATCTTCCATATATTCATAAATTTTTCCAATACATTCTTCACTACCATAATATTTTACACCCGCAAAATCAATTTCTACAACTTCCTCATCTTCTTCATCTTCTGATTTATTTTCTATAGTACCATCTTCATCTTTCATTTCTTCAGCTGATTTATTTTCTGTAGCACCTTTATTTTCTTCCTTCTCATCTTCCTTCTCATCTTCCTTCTCATCTTCCTCATCTTCCTCATCTTCCTCATCTTCCTCATCTTCATCTTCTTCATCTTCTTCATCTTCTTCATCTTCTTCATCTTCTTCATCTTCTTCTTCATCTTCTTCATCTTCTTCATCTTCTTCATCTTCTTCATCATCTTCTTCGTAATTTAAAATATCAATTTTTTTTACAGATAAATCATCTTCTAATTCATAATTATTTAAATACATGTCCATTGCTGTTGATTTTAATAATAAATCATTTTTTTTTTTTTTCTAAATTTTCTTCTACTTCTTTAATTATATCTTTTTCATTAATTTCATTAATTTCACTCTTTGTATCATCAACTATTAATTCTATATTTTCAGAACCATTTTCATCTTTTTCAAATATTTGCGTCGCTTGCAATTCATCATTTGTTAAAATATTATCTAAAGATACAGACGCTTTTAGTTTATTTTTACTAAAAAAGACTTGTGTATATTGTTTTGAAAGTGACGTCAAATTATTATTTAAAAAAATAATTTGTTCTTTGTGTTTTTCAATTTCATTTTTTAATGTTTCATTTTCTTCTAGGATTTTTTTAATAAATGGTAGATTTTTTATAAAATTTTCAAAATCTTTTTTATCGTTTTTATTTTTTTCTATAATAGAAATAAGATGTTTTCTTAAAACATCACTGATTTCGTTAATTATATTATTTACTGATAATTCTTTAGACATTTATATTAATAATTATCATTCCGTTTAATATTCTTTTTTTAAATATTTATGATAAATATATGGAAAATCCTAAAAATTATGAAAAATTTAAATCTTGTTTAAAAATTGTTATGTCTCAAACAAATTATAATCAAGAAGAAGCTAGCAAAAAATTAAAAAAATGGAATAATGACTTTATAAAAGTAATAAAGGAATATTTAAATCCAGAATTTCAAAAAAAAAAAGAAGAAAAAAAAAAATCATTAAATCAAACTATTATTGGTGAAATAAGAAAATTTAAAGATAAACAATGTTTAAATTACATAAAAGAAAAAAATAACGAATACGAAATAAATAAACTATTATATTTAAATAGTCTTAAAAAACAAGATACGCAAGCAGATGGGCAGACACAAGCAGATGGGAAGACACAAGCAGATGGGCAGACACAAGCAGATGGACAGACGCAAGTAGATGGGCAGACACAAGCAGATGGGCAGACGCAAGCAGATGGGCAGACGCAATCACAAGATAAAATTAATATTAATATTTAAGTTTTATATATTTAATAAATATAACTTAAATTACATTAAAACTATTTTTTAAAATATCAGTTTTTGTTTTAAAAATTTCTTTGCTTTTTAATTTATATTTATTGCTTTTTTGCTTTTTATTATCTAATAAATTATTCATAATTTTTGGTTCTTCGTTGTTTTCTTCGTATATTTCGGGCATTATTTTAGATAAAGGTTTATCGACAATAAGTATTAGTCTATCATTTTTTAATAATTTTCTATATTCTTGTATTGTTAATGACCCTAAAAACTTATCTAATGTATAATAAGGAGATGGTGCAGGTTTTATATTTTTATCATAATTATAAATTTTACCATAAATATTATTTAATAATGAATAACGATTCCATAAAGTAGAAGTATCTATTTTTTCATTTTTTAAAAAAGACAAAGCGCATTCTGGACTACAGAAACAACCATACACTTCAACAGTATCTTCTACTATATTTTTTGGAATATATATAGTTGGATTATCAAAAAAGCATGTACACCAAAAACAATGAGATGATTTATCGGAAATATTATCTAATTTCAAATTTTTTTTTAAATTATTTAATTTTGTCCATAATTCTCTACTTTTATTTTTTATTGGTATTTTTTCTTTTTTTTCTATTATTATATTTTGTTTTTCTTTTTTCTTTTTGACAATCTCCTCAAATTGTAATATATTAATTTTATTATGATTTATATTAAATGCTTCCGGCTCTTTAATTTCAGGATTATATTCTATCGATGTTAGCTCTTGTTTATAATTATCATTATTTGATGTTTTTAAATGCAATATAATATTTGGTTTATATTCCGGTTTTTTCTTTTTTATATCACTAACTTTTATTATTTTTCCCCCTTTTGGCTTTCTTCCACGTTTTTTTGGTGGACCTTTTTCTACTTTTTTCTTTGGCTTTCTTCCTCGTTTTTTTGGTGGCATTTATTATTTATATCAAATACTTAATTATTTTAAATACTTTTGAAAAATACTTTAAAATATTTTTAAAGATTTTGTTTATTATAACATTTTCTACATAGGGAATTGTATTTATTACTTGAAATTAACGTTTGTTCTTTCTCTTCCGTCAGTCTATGAGTAAAAATAGAATCTTTAAAAAAACATTCTTTACATATTCCTTTTAATTTAACAACGTCGTCGCATAATGGTATAATATCTAAAATACTTCCAAATTTTTTTCTTTCATAATCACCATCTAACCCACACACATAAACTTTCTTTTTTCTTTTATTCACAATTATATCTACACAATTATATAAATCTTCAAAAAATTGCCCTTCATTTATTAAAAAAACATCATATTTATCAACTATTTCATCTTGATAATCCTCTCCAAATAATTCACTTAAATTAGTGCAACTTTTACATTCCATTATTTCATTATTATGAGTAGCCATTTGTGTATTATCAGTACCATATCTATTATCCACTGTATGATTAATTAAACAACATTTAAAATTACACGCGGTATGTTTATTATATTCTTTTATCAATTCACTTGTTTTTCCGGCAAACATAGAACCTAAAATTATTTTTAAATAACCATTTTCCAAATAATACGACATTTATTATTTAATATTTAAATATTATTATTTAATATTTAAATATTAAATAATAATATTTAAATATATGGATTGTAAGCCTTGGATTGAAAAATATAGACCAAAAAATTTCACAGAAATAGTATTAACTAAAAATAATAAATATATATTAGAAAATATCATAAAAATAAAACATTTTCCAAATTTATTGTTTTATGGTCCACCAGGAACAGGGAAAACGACAACTATAATAAATTTAATTAAAAAATATCATAATTTATATAATAACAACCTTAAAGGTTTTAAAATACATTTGAATGCTTCAGATGATAGAGGCATAGATATTATTAGAAATCAGATTAATCAATTCGTAAATACTAAATCATTATTTGGAAATGGACTTAAATTTGTAATATTGGATGAAGTTGATTATATGACAAAAAATGCTCAACAAGCTTTAAGATATTTGATTCAACAGTATTCCAGTAATATAAGATTTTGCCTTATTTGTAATTATATTAGCAAAATTGATAAATCATTGCAAAATGAATTTATAAAATTATCTTTTTGTAATTTACCTAAAAAAAATATAAATACATTTTTAAAAAAAATTGTTGAACAAGAAAAATTACAAATTACAAATAAACAATTAATTAATATACAAATTAAATTTAATTCTGATATAAGAAGCATGATTAATTATATTCAAACTAATCATGATAGTATTAAAATAAATAATATAATAATAAATAAAGATTGGGATAAATTTTGTAAATTATTTAATAATAAAGATTATAATAAAAAAAAAATTTTAAAATATATTAAAAATTATTGTAATAAACATAATATTTCTACAAAAAGATTTATTTCAAAATTTATTTCATTTCATATTTTAAATAAATCGTTTTCCCTTAATAAAAAATGGCTAACGTTTTTTGAAATAATACAACATAATATTAATGTTTCCGAAGAGTATGTTTTAAATTTATTTATTAATCAATTATATGATTTATATAAATCTTTATAATACATTTTCATTCTTATTTCTAATTTTTTTATAAATACATTTGGCGATGGTTTTTTTGGATCAAAATTACTTTGTTTTAGTGAATATTCTTGTAATATATTATTTAATTCTGTATTATTTTTTTTTTTCATATCTTTCATAAAATTTATATTTCCAAAATTTATCTTTCCTTGTTCCATTAAATATCTGTTAGATTAAAATAATATAAAAAAAAAATTTATATATTTTTTTATCTACATTTTTGGTAAAAAAACTCCTAAATAAATTCCAAATAAATTCCAAATAAATTCCAAATAAATTCCAAATAAATTCCAAATAAATTCCAAATAAATTATTTATAAATTGATTTTTTTTAAATTAACTTATAAATAATTATAATTATAATTTTAAGACTTAAAAGAAATGGCATTAGACGATGAATGGGAAAATTTTATGTTAAATGGCGACGAATCAAATTATGATAATAAAAATATTTTTCCAACAAAAAACTTTGAAACAAAATTTAGTGACATTTATATATCTACGCAAACAAAAATAGGTTATTTAGATAAGAATGTAAATTTAGAAGAAATTTATTGGAAATTACCAATTATAAATTATAAAGAAGCAAAAATAGGTATTATAAAGAAAATTATTAAAATTAATTCATTAACACCAGAAGATGTTGTAAAATTAGAAGAAAATATTAAAAAAGAAGAAAATGTGTCATACGATATTCTCAATCAAATAAATACAGTAACTGGTAAAGTAAAAAAATTTAAAGATATTCGAAAAATAATTTGTGGTGTTTCTAAAAAAGATTTAATAAATTTTAGAAAAAAAAAAAAGAGCGCTTTTTATAATTGTTTTGCTGTAATTATAAGAATTAAATATAAGAATAAATTTCAAGAAATAAATGTAAAACTGTTTAACACTGGAAAACTTGAAATTCCGGGTATTCAAAATATTGAGACATTGAACATTGCTGTGAATATTTTATTAAAAATCATTGAAGATGTATCTGGTATCAAATTTACTTATTTAAAAAATAAAGTAGAAACTGTTCTTATTAATTCAAATTTTTCATGTAACTTCTTTATTATTAGAAATAAATTATATGACATTTTAAAGTTTAAATATAACATTCATAGTCTATTCGACCCATGTTCTTATCCCGGAATACAATGTAAATTCTTTTATAATAAAGAAAATGTCGAAAATAACGGAGTTTGTAAATGTAAAAACAAATGCACATTAAATAAAAAACATAAAAAAATAAATAAATGTAAAATAATATCTTTTATGATTTTTAGAACAGGTAGTATCTTAATAGTAGGAAATTGCGACGAAGAAATTATAAATATCATTTATAAATTTATTATTCAAATTTTAAAAAAAGAATTATATAATAATATTATTACAAAAAAAATAGATAATAAAAAAAAAAAAAAAAAAAAAAAAAAAAAACAAAAAAA